>Ga0155870_138_pt1 | contig 3211 bp, 3 predicted proteins | sample RifCSPlowO2_01_FD_107524 | JGI IMG/M metagenome (GOLD analysis project Ga0155870, IMG submission 107524) | Candidatus Taylorbacteria bacterium RIFCSPLOWO2_01_FULL_43_83 | reverse complement strand
AATAATAATATACTCCACCTCCTATGGCTAATACCGCAATTACTATTATTAAGGGCACAACAAAACCTTTTTGTGAGTTTTTCATGATGCAAATATATTACCACATATTTGATAAAAGTGGCAATTTCTTCGCCGACCGCCTCTACAGCACTTTCGGAAAGTGATGCGTGGTCGCTTGTAGACTAGGACATGTAACTATAAAGCAAAAAACTTTTTAATTTGCTCTTTAATTTCGCTGAGTTTCTTTTCCGAAATACGACCCTTGCGAGAAAGTATTCTCTTTTGAGAAATTGTTCGAGATTGATGCACACACAACGAAACAGTTCTTCCTTGAAATTCAAATGGAATGTAACCTGCTATTTCCTTCCAGATATCGAAATCTTTGGTGTACATCTTTTACAAATTTACAGACCTCTTTCGAGGCCTGTTGACGCCTTACGGCGATGGTGTGACCAATGTAGAAAATTCGTATCCAAATTCAATGACCCCCTTTATTGATACTAGTATGGCAACGTAATACCCATTTGTCAAGTTTGTAAATGTAACTGCTTACAAGGCCCAGTAACCCGCTAACTGTAACACTTTTTTTCCGTCATCCTCAAGAATGTCAACGATGTCAACGCTTAGCGTTGACATTCTTGAGGTGTTCTTTGGTTTAAAATTAACACGCCAGCCTGGCGCGTTAATTTCGGCTGATGTGACGCAATAAGATCAATAAATATGAGAAAGGCCCCAAATGGTGTGTTGCAACCATAAGGGGCCTTAGGTGGAGCAGGACTTGAAACGGATATATCAGCTGAAGACCATCGTGTAGAAGTCGCGGATGGGATCTTTGACCCATTGGGCGGACTGAAGATCTTTGTAGTGAAATGCTTTCAAGCCACCGTTGAAATACTCGCGAGGATCAAGCGTAATCTGGTCTCGCTCTTCACGTGTAAGTTGGAGAGACAACGTATAACAAAGACTATCGCAACCAAATTCTTGAGGAGTCTGTTGCCGGTCCTTGAAGAAGTAACGGTTCATGCAGATGAAGTCAAACCGTTTTGTTTCAATAAAGAGACCGGTTTCGCGCTTGAAACAACGTTGAGCTGACTCGAGCTCAGTCTCACCTACACGGCTGCGCCCGCCGATGAACCACCACCAGCCATTGGCTGGCCGCGAGGCACGGCGAGCGAGGTAGATTGTCTCAGAGTTTACGTCAATGATTCCGATATCCGTGCAAACTACAATAAGCGATTGAATTGCCTTGGCATACTCCGCCTCCTCCAGACGAACTGGCGGATACACTTTCCCAGGTTCTTCTACGTAGAGTTTTGGTGCTGTGCTTTTCACCGTATTCCTTTTGGTTTCGCGTGCCCTACGCGACCGGTCTGGCTCGTTATGAGCAGAGCATTGAATATCTGTTACCGCATAAAATGGCATTTCAGCCAGTCAATGCTCTGCTCATTTAAAATCTCAAGGACATTCGCTCGCAAACGTGAAAAGAACTTAAATATGAATTGATCTACACCCAACTCAATTTTATTGATACTAGTATAGCAACGTAATACTCATTTGTCAAGTTTGCAAATGTAACTGCTTACAAGGCCCAGTGACACGCTAACTGTAACACTTTTTTTCCGTCACCCTCAAGAATGTCAACGCTTAGAATGTCAACGCTTAGCGTTGACATTCTTGAGGTGTTCTTTGGTTTAAAATGTGAGGAATGGGCACCACTTCGGCTCGAGGAATTTCAATTTTATGGATAAATCTCAAATTGTTGGGAGAAGACTAAGCCATGCGCAACTCAGGGATTTTTGGTAAAATTGCAATATGAATAACGAAATTCCAAAGTCAGACTATGAAATTTTTAGAGAAGAGAAGCACGAATCGTTAAACGCTCCGCATGCTGTCATTGTGGACGCGGCTGAAAAGGCGACAGGCGCAAGTGTTTCCAGTGAGAAAAGAATTATAGCCGGAGAAACGAATGAGGTTCACGAAATTACAACAGACGATGGCGGGGAAGTTATTGTTCGGATCTACCATGGAGAAAAACCAAAATTTGAGAGAGAAAGGTGGGCTATAGAGCAATGCAAGGCGTCCGGAGTTCCTGTGCCTGAGGTTTTATTGGTAGAAGAGAGTAAAAGAGAGGGGAGTACTCTCTTTGTTTGTGTGGAATCTAAGGTTGAGGGCGTGTCGTTGGGAAATATTCCGGAAATTACTGAGCCAAAAAATAGCGAGCGCTTGAAAGAGCTTCTGTATAAAACCGGCGAGCAACTGTCTACTATACATTCGATTTCTACTAATGGATTCGGGTCATTAGATAAAAATGGTCAGGGCAAATACGATTCGGTTCAAAGCTTGCTTACAGAGGATCAGTTTAGAAACCCCGAAAATATTTTATCCGAGAGTAAGTTGAAAATTACCGACCATGATACCGTTCAATTGGTAAATAGAGCGCATGAAATTATTATCGCTCAAGCTGACAGTCTACCTGTAATTAGTCCAAAGCTGTTACATGGAGATTTTGGACCCCAGCATATTTTGATTAAAGATGGCGAGATATCTGGAGTTATTGATTTTGAGTTTGCCAAAGGATCAGATCCTACAGAAGAGTTTGCGCGCTGGGAGTTAAAATTCAAGGATTATCCATTGGAATATATTCAAGCGGGATATGGCAATAAAGAGTTGTTTGAGGGAGATTTTGAGCGGCGCAAATATATTTGGAGGTTGTTTCAGGGATTAGCGATAATGAGATACTGCGCTCGCGAGGGCAAGCAGTTTGGCATCGATAAGATTGTTCCGGAACTCAGGAAAAGCGTGGATTATTTCATTTAAATTACTAGTGTCGTTACAAGTTAATATTTACTATAGCATGTTGTGAATTTATGGCTTTCAGATTGATGAAAATCCATGATGTACGCAGAGGAAATTAACTTGTAACGGCACTAGCAGTGCGTCAACCGACTGGCGATTGGGTGTCTTCTCTTAAGTTTTTGAGAGTATACCGCGCCGCTAGAACCTATTTCCAGTCGCAGAGCGACTGATTCGCACGCGCCGAGCGCGTGGTGGCTTGAGATTCTTTCGTACGCTCCGATTCCGTGGTGACTTGAACGCCGCCCCGCGCGGAGTACCGCGCGTCCGCCCTCGCCCCGTTTCCGCTCTCATGCTTTTTCTTTTTCGCGGGGGGATTCTTTTTGAAATTGAATGGGCGGAAACGGGGCTCGGTTGG
>Ga0155870_105_pt1 | contig 7832 bp, 7 predicted proteins | sample RifCSPlowO2_01_FD_107524 | JGI IMG/M metagenome (GOLD analysis project Ga0155870, IMG submission 107524) | Candidatus Taylorbacteria bacterium RIFCSPLOWO2_01_FULL_43_83 | reverse complement strand
CACGCCCAAACCGCACTGGTTTTCTTTGGTGGGGGGCAAAGAAAACCAGTGCGAAAATCCGTCCAATCTTTTGGAAGTTCCGATGGTGGTGACCTCACGGGGAATCGAACCCCGCTTCCAAGCTTGAGAAGCTTGTGTCCTAACCGATAGACGATGAGGCCCTAACCGCAGAGCGGTAAATAACAAATTCCAATTTCGAATTTCCAAAAAGATCAATGGGTAAGAAATGGGTAGGAAAATATTAACATTTTTTTGCTTATTATCAAATTACTCCCGTGCCATACCCAAGAATGTCAACGCTTAGCGTTGACATTCTTGAGGAGCATTGATTATAAATTATTGCATTTAGGAAATGGATAAAAAAAGGGCAGTCAAAAATGACTGCCCTCATGCTACTGGCACAATTTGACCATTTCACAGGATCTTCTCGTAGAAGATGGTCTCGAAGGGAAAACCTTGCCTCGTCCGCCAGACTTCAGTGTAACCGTTCTTCAAATACATTATTTGGGCGGCTATTTGAATAATTGTCGTGTCTAGGCAAAGGGTTTTGTATCCTCTCGCTATTGCCTCTTTTTCGAGAACGTCGAGTATAGCCTGACCAAATCCCTGTCGTTGGAATTGCGGCAGGACGCGCATGCGTTTGATTTCTCCTTTGTCATTGGAAATTTTGCGCAGCGCGCCCATGGCGACGATTTGACAATCTATGAGTCCGACGAGAAACACTCCGCTGTTTTTGAGATACACATTCTCTACGTCTAGCAAGTCGCTGTCCCAAGGACCATTTCCAACATGTGCTCCCGCCGCCTCCAGTGCGACATTATGAAGGTGTATGACCGCCTCCGAATCGGATGGTGTGTACGGTCTAATTTTAAGTATGTTCATTTTGTCTCATTTTTGTTTGGGAAGTGATTGCAGAATAATCCATCTCAGATCATCAGATATCTCAACTTCTTTGTCTGGTGGGGTCTGGAACGTCAGCACCTCCTGATCTTTTGGAATATAGCGTCTCGCGCCGCGAAACTTGGTTTTGCCGATGAACTTCTGGAGTGGGGTTTCCACCACATTGGTTTTCATACCCGCGGCGTGAATTATAGTTTCGTCTCCAGTGGCGATACCAACATGACCGACGCCATTAGCGGGGTCATTATGGTAGTAATCAATCCAACCGGATACGAACACCACATCACCAGCAACAAGTTCGTCGAGACTGACTACTTTACCAAACTCGCGCTGTTGAATGGATCGCCGCGGCAACCAGATGCCACGCTCAGCGTAAAGCCATTTGATAAAGCTGGAACAGTCAACGACCGCGGGAGCTTCATAAAGTCTCGCGCCGCGACGATATCGCGATGCACTGATACATTGACGCGCAAGCGAGACCATGTCTACCTCTATCAAAACAAAACACTTATCGGTAAGCATTGCTAAAGTTTCTTCGCGCGAGGTCGGTAAATGCAAGGAATCTAGGGAAACTGCGCAGCGGTTTCCGACGGCTCGGTATTTCATTGTCAATTCTCCTTTATGGTTGATTGTGAAAGAACTATAAAGCAAATCTGCCCCAGAGGGGCAGATTTCGAGGATTTGAACGTCAAATCCTGTCCCCTAGGTAAGAAGGACAATTGACGACTGAACAAAACCAGACCAAGTTTTTGTATGATGATTATGGATCATGGTATTAAATTGAAGTGTTAAGTGTTATGGCTAATTAAGTTTGGTGGACCATACCGGAATCGAACCGGTCGCCTCATCCATGCCATGGATGCGCTCTACCAAATGAGCTAATGGCCCTTTTTTTCACCTTCGGGCTGCCGAGAATCGAACTCGGACCTTACCCACCCCATGGGCAGATACTACCACTATACTACAGCCCGGCACTAACGAAAACATTCCAACGCTGAATATACTAGCATTTTCTAACTTTTTTTTCACGGTTTTATCGCGCCAGCATTGTCTGAAGTTTAAAAATAATATATTCTTTAACAATTCCGCGGAGCACAGTTCATTCCCGCGTGGTTACAGGGCCTATAGTCTAGTGGTACGACGGTACACACGCCCCGTAAAATTAAGGGCTGTTAGTTCAGTTAGTAGAACACTCGATTCGCATTCGAGAGGTCACCGGTGCAATTCCGGTACAGTCCACAAACTATTTGACAGGGTGAACATTGTACAGGCGCGAGTTCGATTCTCGCTAGGTCCACCATTTCAGATTTGCCGAAGAAGTTGCCTCGGGGCTTCGCCCCTCGGCGACTTCTTCGGCAAATCTGAAATGGTGGTGTTTGTTTGAAAAAGTTAGAACCCATTTCGAGCAGAACCCCCACGAATGAGGATGCCCCGCCACCACCTCGCTCCACTCGGCGACACCAAAGAAAAATGTTCCTTGCTTTTCGGATTTGCGCGCGACCAATTTCTTCTAAAAAGGAAAGGACATTTTTCTTTGGTGTTCTGCCCTCCATGTATTCGGGCAGGTGGCGGGGCGAAATGCTGACGAGGCAAAGCAAAACATTTTTTGCGGGAGCAAAGGATTTGCTTTGCCCCGACTGATTTTTTCAAAACGGCGGGATTCGGATTCCCGCCGCGCAGGAGGGTGCGGGAGGAATGCGCGGCGGATTTTCGAGGTGGGATTGCCAAGGGAACATTCATCCATTTTGTAAAGAATACTGTATTAACCGCATAAAGAACTTATCTTCACTTACACCTGCCGTCTTCGCCATGAGCGGGAGGAGACTTGTTTCCAAGAGACCTGGATTAGTATTTATTTCCAAAACATATAGTTTCCCGGTCTTCTCTTCATAAATCATATCTGTTCGAGAAAACGAATCGCAATGAAATACTGAGTGTAGATCACGGGCAATTTGTTGTGCCTCATCACACACTTTCTGTTCAACATTTGCGGGCACAATATTTTCTTTAAGACCCTTGGTAAACTTTACTTTTTGGCTTTGGTATTTTTCTTCTTTTAATTTTATCTCAACGACCGGCAATAATTCACCTATGGCATCTACATACCCAGCAGATAACTCCCTCCCTTGTATAAACTGTTCGAAAAAATAGTATCCTCCATCTATTAAGAATCTATACTTCGCAACGAAATCAAACAACTCTTTACTGTCTTTGATAAAGATAATATTTTCACTCGCGGCTCCGTTAACGGGTTTTGCTAAAAGCGGATAGGTAATCTTTTTTTCTATATTATCTATCAAAACATCATCAGAATTGTCCACATTTGGTTCGTACCAAAATAATGGTGTAAGATATTTGTACTTTCTAAATAACATCTTAGACAAAATCTTATTCATCATAAGGGAGCATGCATACTGACTGTTTCCAACAAAAGCGATTCCCTTATCATCGAGAACGCCTGACATCACGCCACCATCTCCAATTTCTCCATAGTGAACATTGAATACTATATCGCAGTTCGCCTTATCACTCAGAATATCATCAAGCGATAAATCGATCGTTCTTATGCCACATGCGTTAAGAACGTTTTTAATATGTGTGCCAGCGAGGATAGACGGATTATAATCAGGATTTGTGATAATTCCGACAAGCAGTTGTTTGCATTCTTCGTTCATATTTTTTTCAATCTCATAATAATTGTTGGATATTCCTCTATTGCGCCCCTGTTGTCTAGAATTTCCTTATACATAAAATTATCAAAAGCTACATCAGCCAAGAAACCGGACTCTCTGATCAGACCCACAAAAGATTTATAAGAACCGTAACTGTTCCAATCTTGAACATTGGTAAAATTAAGAGGAGTTGAAAGTATTAATATTCCACTCTTTTTTAGGAGGTTATGCATGGAGTCCAAAACATTTTTGATATCATATACCCTATCGATAATATTAACTGCTGTGATGATGTCGAAGTCTTCTTTGGCTGTTTTTATATAAAACTCGTCTAGCCCAAGGTGGTGGAATTGCAGATTTCCTATTTTTTCTCCTTTTATTTTTAATTTTCCAAACCCAACCCTACTCATATCAAAAACGATATCATCCTCCATAAAATGCAAACGACAAGCCATGTCTATCATCAACCTGGCGTTGTCAATACCAACCACTTCAGACTTGTTAAAAAACTTGGCATAGTCAGCAGAAGTCCTCCCGATTCCACACCCGATGTCAAGAATTTTGTAGTTTCCGTTTTGTTCAAAGTAAGTAAATCCTAATTCGTTGATGGTTCGATATAGCCCCTCGGAATATCCAATTCCATTTTTATAGCCATATGCCCAAAGGGCCACATATTTTTCAATAAAAAATGGATTTTCATATTTCTCAGAGTATGGCAAAGACCCGCCACCTTCTTGTTCGCTTGTTTTATTTCTCATATTCATCCTCTTGGTAACAGTATTGGATTTTCTTAAAACGCTTTCTAAAATTTATCACATCATTTTTAATGTTGTCTGTATTTTCTTTATCTAGAAGCACTCTTTTGAAAAATGGAGCGATCTCGCCCATATCATTTTCCTTAGCACCAAGCCTGGTCATTTCTGGTGTCCCGACTCTTAAGCCACTTGGTTTCAGAAAAGAGGAGTCTCCTGGGAGTAAGTTTCTATTCACAATAATATTTGCAGATTCAAGCAGTTTTTCTGCGTCTGGGGCGGAGATTATGGGCGAAATATTAATAAGAAACATGTGTGTGTTAGTATACCCCCTGCTTTTTGCAAGAATATTGAACCCCAAATCTGACAAACTTACCGCCAACGCCTTTGCGTTTTTTAAGACCTGATCAATATAATTTTTTCCAAAAATTTTCATTTCTTCCATTACAAGAACGCTTGCCACGGTTTCGTGCAAATGGTGTCCGGAAAGAAATCCAGGAAAAGTAGTTCTCTTAATTTTATTAGAAAAATCTGCTCTAGATAAAATGAAGGCATGTTGTGGTCCGGGTATTGTTTTACAAACCGTCATGGTTACAATATCGGCGCCATCATCAAATGGGTTAGGGAAATCACCCGTCGCTATTAATCCTGCTACATGCGCCGCATCAAATAAAACAATAGCCCCTATTTCTTTGCAAACTTTTGAAAGTTCTTTCACTGGCTGACTAAATAATAAGACTGACCCTCCTAGAACAAGTATCTTGGGTTTCTCTCTCCTTATAATCTCGATTGATTTATCTATATCTATAGCTAAATTGTCATTGTTAAACGGCAATTCAATAACCCGCAATCCAAAAACATTTTTGGGGGCATATCCAGCCATACTAATATGGGCTCCTGATGATATTGATATGGATGCAATAGTATCGCCAGGTTTTGTAAAGGCGCTGAAAACAATCATATTGGCCATTGACCCTGAAATCGGACGAATATCTGCAAACTCTGCTTTAAAAATATCGCACACCAAATCCATGCCGTATTTTTCTATCTGGTCATAGTATTGAATTCCAGGAAAAACTCTTTCGCTGATCCATCCTTCAGCGACTCGGTTTCCTAAATCAGATTTCATCACATTATTTATTAATGGACTTAACCTATTTTCGCTCGCAATCAAATTAACTGTCTCATCCATCCAATCATCATGATTCTTAACGAGCTTGAGTAATTTGAAAAAGTTGTTTTCGTTTGTTTGCATTATCGTGTCGTTATGAGCTTTTGTTCTTTGTTAAAACGCTCAATCGCAAGCTCAATCAGCGTATCAATCAACTTTGCATAGGACATACCGCTAGCCTCCCACAGTTTTGGATACATACTGATAGATGTAAACCCAGGAATAGTATTTATTTCATTTACTATCAAAGCACCGTCTGCTTTTAGGAAAAAATCAACCCGACCCATCCCCTCGCAACACAGGGTTTTGAACACCTTTGCAGCCATATCTTGTACGGCTTTGATTTGCTTTTTATTTAACGGTGCAGGTATAAGTAATTCGGCACCGTGTTCATCAAGATATTTTGCATCATATGAGTAAAATGAATGATGTGTTTTGTCGGTCACAACCTCACCAGGCAAAGAAGCAATCGGATACTCATTGCCAAGTACCGAACATTCGATTTCTCTACCTTCGATATTCTCTTCGATTACAATTTTGTTGTCATATTTAAATGCTTCTTGAATTGCAAGCTTGTATTCCGAACTCTTTTCAACTCGACTTACTCCAACAGAAGACCCCAGATTAGCTGGTTTTATGTAGAATGGCAGGCCTAGAGTTTTTTTGATATATGCAAAGGAAGGTATTTTCTCGTGTACAGCAAGAGTAATAAATTTACCAATCGGTAAACCGGCGTCGCGAAGCAATCTTTTCATTACGTCTTTGTCCATCCCGACCGCACTACCCAAAACGCCGGCGCCAACAAATGGCACACCGACTAACTTCAATAAACCTTGCACTGAACCATCTTCTCCATATGGACCATGTAGTACAGGAAACACTACATCAAATGATGTCTTCTTGGTTTCTGTTTTAGATAAAGAGAAACTTGCTCTTGCTGGCACCAAAGATATATAAGCTTGGTTTTCTTGCCTAGCAAGCTCATTTTTTATTTTTGGTTCTTGTAAAAGAAAGTTATCCGGCATCGGCAACCAATACCCTGCCTTAGTAACACCAATAACCGTTATCTCATATTTAGTCTTATCTAACGCCTGATATACATTTCTGGCAGACATTATAGAAACCTCATGCTCAGCTGATTTTCCGCCGAACAAAATCGCGACACGAATTTTTTTATGTTTGTTATTCTCCATAATATTGTTGATTATAGCAAAAATCTGCAAAATCATAAACTCTCTCGTTGATTTATGCTTTCAATAAAAAGAAAAGAGCGTCCGCATTTAGCGTCCGCTCTTTGAAGATCGGAGAAACATCTGTTTACGGCTCAATGTATGAGTAATGTGCAGCGCCTCCTCTCACCAGGGCATCCATCTGATTCCCATAGTTGAAGTGCCAGAACTCTGGCCCATAACAACTGAAACCAGCGTTTGCCATCGCAAGGATGAGTTTGGATCGATTACGGCAGATTTTCCTATCATTGCCGGTAAACCTGCTTCTTCGCAGCTTGAGGTGATAGAAGGCCCCGGCGTTTTCCTCCATCCAGTCAAACGGCACACCGAGATTTGCCGCCGTCCCGTTTTCGAAGAGCCAAACGTCAACCGAGCCACCTGTAGCGTGCGGACTGGGCGCTTTTGGATCTTTTGATGGCCAGCTCACAAAGGTGCGGTTTGCCTCGCGCATGACCGTTTGAGCTTCTGGCGGAAGACTCTCGAAATAGGCCTTAATGGAGGTGAAGTCGGACAGCCGCTCAAACTGCTCCTTCTGATTGAACTTACTGGCCGTAAACGCTCGCATGTAGAACCAAAAAAGATTCTCTTGAAGCTCCACGGAACGCCATCCATCGTATACCTTGAGATCGAAACCGAACGGCTTCAACCACTCTCTGGTGCTGAGAACCTTCCTGAGCACTCCTTCTCGCAGGTACATCTGCTCATCTTCCACAAGCTTCATGATCCGAGCATAGAACGGAAACGCGATTTCGTTCGGCACTTGGACAAGCCTCTCGCCGTTGTCTCTGATTGGAATCTTTCTCCAATCACCCATTCGGTACGCTCGCAGCGTAACGAACCGCAGATATTGCAGTCTGATTTGGTCAATCACGACACACCTCCTTACATAGTTTGTGAATGTACAAGGGTTACGGAGCCACTCCCCGTAACTTACGGTCAGACTATACACTAATTCGGTTCCCTTGGCAATCCCACCCTTTAGATACTTAAAACTGTTACCAAGGGTCCTACGGTTCGATAATAAATAGGTTACCGTAGTCAGATATGACTATGAGAACCAAACATGAGGTCATTGAAGATGCTTTGAAGGGGTATCTTCGATCCTCCA
>Ga0155870_139_pt1 | contig 17106 bp, 15 predicted proteins | sample RifCSPlowO2_01_FD_107524 | JGI IMG/M metagenome (GOLD analysis project Ga0155870, IMG submission 107524) | Candidatus Taylorbacteria bacterium RIFCSPLOWO2_01_FULL_43_83 | reverse complement strand
GACGCCAAATTAAAAGACAAAAAATCCACAATTCAAAGGTCGAAATTACAACTAATTAACTGTCAACTATGTTCCATAGCTTGAACAGCATCGCATTGACTCAGATTTAAATATGAGTAGTATTTGTCTGAGAAACACAGGATTGGGATTTTGTGTGGCCACCGAGGCCGGTGGTTTTCTTTGTCATTGTAAGCAATCAAAACGGATAAATTATGCCAGCGTCAGAATCTACATTAGTCCGCGTTGAGCGGGCATTACCGAAAATCATTGAGGAGTTCGGAACACCCTGCTATGTCTATGACGAGCAGGGGATTATGGAACGCGGGGAGGAGCTTAAACGAGCCATGCGCAATGTACGCGGCCGCTTCCGGCAGTACTATGCCGTGAAGGCGTGGAATAACCCGGCTAATTTGCGGCTCCAAAGAGACATGGGTTTTGGTTTTGACTGCAGTTCGCCTTACGAGCTCGAGCTTGCGGAGCGGATTGGCGCTAGGGGGAAAGACATAATGTTCACCTCCAACAACAGCAGGCCTGAATGGTTTGACCAAGCGAACAGATTGGGGGCCATCATCAATCTTGATGATGTTTACAAAAACCAAACCCTCTCTTTGGCCGAAAAAAGGCAAGAAACAATATGTGATTTTGGAGTGACTTTGATATAATTTAAACAAACGCGTTTTGTCCCATTTAGACCATTCCCTATCTGTCATTCCCGCCTTCGCGGGAATGAAATCAAATGCGTAAACCTTAACAATACATTATATAAATTATGGAAACAAAAAAACTTTATAGAAGTAAGACCAACAGAATATTTGCCGGCATCTGCGGCGGCTTGGGAGACTACTTAGCCGTTGATCCTGTGCTTATCCGCCTAGTCTGGCTCTTGGTGGTTATATTTACCGGTTTTGTACCCGGCCTGCTTGTCTATATTCTTGCCATATTTATCATTCCGGAAAAGAGGGAGAGTTAATCTAGAGTGCCGCAGGTCTACAGTCTTAAAAATACAATAAAAAAAGCCAAGGTTAATTCTTAACTCTGGCCTTGTTTCGCGTGGTTATTTTTGCCATTTTGTTCACAAGTTTTCTTTTTGCCGCTTTTTTTGCTAAGCTGGGTTCAATATGAAGTTTTTGAAAAAAGTTTTGGATAATGGAGTGAGAGTGGTAACAGTTAACCTGAAGGATAATCCGACGGTTACCGTCCTCGTCATGGTTGAAGCCGGTTCCAAATACGAGACAAAGGAGCAAAACGGCGTGTCGCATTTTCTGGAGCATATGTGTTTCAAAGGAACGAAGACAAGGCCTAAGCCGATAGATATTGTGCGTGAGTTGGACGGCATAGGTTCTCAATATAACGCTTTCACTTCTCAGGAATTCACGGGATATTACGCGAAATCCGACCCGAAGCATGTTGGCAAAATTTTAGACGTGGTAACCGATCTTTATTTGAATCCCACTCTGCCGGAAAAAGAATTGGAAAAAGAAAAAGGCGTTATTGTGGATGAGATAAGCATGTACGAAGATCTTCCGATGCAGGAAGTTCACACGGTATTTGAGGATCTTCTGTACGGCGATCAGCCGGCGGGTTGGAAAATCACGGGAACAAAGGAAACCGTTCGCGCTATGACTCGCGATAATCTCAAGCGATACAGGGACAGCCACTACGTGCCTGAGGCCACTGTGGTAGTAGTGGCCGGTAATTTTGACGAGGTCGCGGCCGCCGCCGCCGTAGCGGATAAATTCGGCGGTATTAGCATGAGTCCGAAAAGCGGCAAGGTCAAAGTGGTGGAAAAACAAAGTGGGCCGATGGTTAAAATAAAGCACAAGAAAACCGATCAGACTCACATTGTTCTCGGGGTGAGGACTTACGACGCTTATGATGAGAGGAATACCGCGCTCAAAACGCTCGGAGTGGCGCTAGGCGGAGGTATGAGTTCAAGACTTTTTCAAAAATTGAGAGACGAGATGGGAATCGGGTATTACGTCCAGGCGAGCGTTGACGCGTCCACGGACCATGGTTATTTTTATGTATCAATAGGCACGGATAAAAACAGGGCAAGGACAGCCGTCGCGGCAATAATGGAGGAATTTGTAAAAATAAAAAACGATCCTGTTCCCGACCATGAATTGCAAAAAGCAAAGGAATACATGATCGGCAATATGTATCTGGGGTTGGAAACTTCCGACTCCATCGCCGAGTACTATGGCTTGAGGGAAGTGTTAAAAAAGGACCTTATTACGCCATATGATCTGGCGGAAAAGATAAGAAAAGTGACGGCGGACGATATAAAAAATATTGCCAACGAAATTTTCACTCGCGATAAGATAAATTTGGCCATGATCGGAGAATTGGATGATACAAATGAGTATATGAAGGAAATCTCCAATATATGATCAACATAATACCAATATACGAATGGGGAAGCTTTTAGCTGTCAGCTATTAGCTATTAGCTTGTGGAAGAAGAGGGGGGAAATTAGAAAACATCAGTTTATGATATAATTTTCACATGGAACCAAACAAAAAAATGGTATTGGACGTCACACCAGGCACGATTACAAAAATAATATTGATCTGTTTGTTTTTCATATTTCTTTTTCTTATCAGAGATATCATTCTCATCGTTCTGGCGGCTATTGTCTTGGCCTCTTCCGTGGAGCCGGTTACCGTTTGGTTCGTTAAACACAATATAAAGAGGACGTTCGCCGTCATTATTGTCTATCTTTCATTGGCGCTGATTTTCATGGGTGTTGTTTACTTCTTTCTCCCTCAGCTTATAAGAGAATTTTCCAATTTTATCGGGAGTGTTTCTGAATATATGAATATAGAGGAGACCCCGCCCGAGGCGATGTCGGGCTTGCTGAACGGCGGCATCGCGGAACAGGTATCAAACTCGGCTTTTACTTTGCGAGATATTTTGAACAGTGTAAGCAATTCTTTCTCTGACGCGTCCAGAGGTCTTTTTGAGACAATAAGTATTATTTTCGGAGGCATATTCAGTTTCATTCTTATCGCGGTGCTCTCTTTTTATTTTGCGGTACAAGAGGAAGGGATATCCAATTTTTTGCGCATTATAACTCCGAAAAAACATGAGAATTATGTCGTCAGTTTATGGAAGCGTTCTCAGCAGAAAATCGGTTTATGGATGCAGGGCCAGCTCTTGCTCGCCGTCATAGTTGGAATACTGGTGTATTTAGGCCTCACTATTCTGGGCGTACGGCACGCTCTTCTTCTCGCTTTTTTAGCGGCGATTTTTGAACTTATACCGATATTCGGGCCTCTGCTCTCGGCCATACCGGCGATATTGATCGCGGCCACAGACAGCGGAATAGGGCTGGGACTGGCGGTGGCTTTGCTTTATTTGTTGATCCAGCAGTTTGAAAACCATCTCATATATCCTTTGGTTGTGAGAAAAATCGTCGGAGTATCCCCGGTGGTGGTGATACTCGCGCTCATAATAGGTGCCAAACTCGCGGGGTTTCTCGGTGTCTTGCTTTCCGTGCCGATAGCCGCGGCTCTTATGGAATATTTTAACGACTTGCAAAAAGATAAGAATCACGATTTTAATGAGCCGACATTGATGACGTAGGCCAGAAAGACATGGAGGAACAAAAAAATACATTTTATATAACGACACCAATATTTTATCCTAATGCCAATCTGCACATGGGCCACGCGTATACGACTACTTTGGCGGATATTATTGCTCGGTATCATCGGCTGAGAGACGTAGAAACATATCTTTTGGTGGGAGCTGACGAAAATACGGAAAAAGTCGTAAGAGCGGCCGAAGCGGCCGGCAAGGGAACCCAAGAATATTTAGACGGCATTGTCCGCGGGTTTCAAGATTTGTTCAGTAAGCTGGAGATTGACTACGACCAATTTATTCGCACTTCCGATAATGGTGTCCACTGGCCGGGAGCGATGGAGATATGGCGAAGGATGGTGCGATCGGGCGATATTGAAAAAAGGACTTATAGCGGACTTTACTGCGTTGGGCACGAATCTTTCATAACAGAAAAAGATTTGGTTGACGGCAAATGCCCCGAACACAATGAAGAACCGCAAAAAGTCAGCGAGGAAAATTATTTCTTCAAATTATCAAAGTATTCAAAAAGAATAGAGGAAAAAATAAAAAGCGACGAGCTTGCGATTATACCGCATGCTAGAAAAAATGAAATTCTGGCGCTCATAGCAAGGGGGCTTGAGGATATAAGTTTTTCTAGGCCGGCGGAAAAAATGTCCGTAGGGATCCCCGTGCCCGATGATCCCACTCAGAAAATATATGTCTGGGGGGATGCTCTGGCGAACTATGCGAGCGCTCTGGGTTTCGGCCGTGAGAATGACGAACTGTTTAAAAAATTCTGGCCGGCTGATTTACATGTGATAGGGAAGGATATTTTAAGGTTCCACGCGGCGATCTGGCCCGGCATGCTAATGTCCGCAGGTTTACCACTCCCAAAATCCATACTAGTGCATGGTTTTATTACCTCGGGCGGAAAAAAAATGTCCAAATCTCTTGGTAATGTTATAGATCCTAACGCGCTTATTGCCGAGTACGGAGCCGAGGCGGTCAGGTATTATTTGGCTCGGCATATATCTCCTTTTGAGGATGGAGATATGACGCAGGAATCTTTCAAGGGTGCTTACAACGCCGATCTCGCCAACGGGTTGGGGAATCTGGTGAGCCGGGTGTTGAAAATGGCTGTGACAAACGGGGTATCAATTGAAGAAGAAAAGTTAAACCAAAATATAAGTTCTGCTCCGGAGCTCGCGCATATGGAATCGTATGAGGTCAATAAAGCGGGGTCTGCCATATGGGGAAGGATACAAAAAATGGATCAGTATATTCAAGTAGAGCAGCCGTTTAAAAAAATTAAAGCTGATTTGGAGGGAGCGAAAAAAGACATTAGATATTTACTTGCAGAATTGTATGCGGTAGTAGCTTTACTTCGACCTATTATGCCCGAAACGTCTAAAACCATATTGGATCTCGTCAGAAAAAACAAAATGCCGGAGAGTCCGCTTTTTCCCCGAAAGTAATTATGTATTACGAAACTCTTTTCTCGGCAGGGCTTTTGCGGAACACGGGTATTTTTTTGCTAAAAAATCCCTATGCTCGCCCGTCAGCTTCCGCAATGTTCCGCAAAAGCCCTGCCTGCGACGAGTTTCGTAATTCAACGCTAGTAAGGACTAATTGCACTGTGGATAAGATGACATGGCTAGAAAAAATTGTGGTGGTACAATTAACACATGCGTAATTTTAGGCGCATCGTCTTGGTGTTCATTTTAGCCGGCGCGTTTGCGGGGCTAGCGTCACTTTCGTTGCATTTGGACAAAAAATATAATAGTTTTTCACAAAAAAACCGTCATATGGCGGCTGTTTCTGGTTCGGGTTCGGGACTCATCGGTCATTGGGCATTTGATGATGCAAGCGGAACAAACGCTTCCGATTCTTCCGGCAACGGCAGGACGGCTTCTCTTCAGGGCGGAGCGGGATGGTCGACAGGCAAAATAGTAGGAGCTGTATCTTTGGACGGAACAAATGATTATGTTGATACCGGCTATTCAAATTCGCTCGGATCATTTACCGCGGCGGTTTGGTATAAGAGTACCAATACTCAAACTTCGGAAATCGCCAGAGCGGTAGCGGGAAACATGACATCTGGCGGGGGGTTCTGGCTTATACCCGAGTGGGCCAATCCTTCTCCCATCTTCGCATACGGATTCATAAGCACGTCCGCCGACAATGCGGCCTTGCTTTTTTCACAATCGGAAGGATTCAGGTCCGGCTGGCATCATTTGGCCATCACATATGACGGTTCATCAGCAAAGATCTATCAGGACGGTTCATTGAGAGAAATCAGATCAGTGTCTCTCGGAAGCGTTCCGTCCGGCACTTCCATAAAGTTCGGCCAGCGAGGAGACGGCTTATATTATTTCAAAGGATTGTTGGATGACGCTCGCTTTTACAATCGCGCTCTTTCTGCGAGCGAGATAAGCGAATTATATAATTATACTGGGGACGTTTCGGTAAATACGGTTGACCCGGACAATGATATTCCGATACAAACAAACTCTGTCATTCCTGCCGAATCGCCGGCTGGAGATATTACCGACACTGTTATCACACCCGATGCCACCAAATATTCATTAAAGATAAATAAAACGGGAAACGGGACGGTAAACGGAAGCGGGGTCTCATGCACGTTGAGTATTTGCAATACAACCCACAATGAAGGCACATCGCTTACACTCACCTCCTCGCCTTCCTCAGGATATTCTTTCAGCGGATGGAGTGGCGCATGCTCGGGTACGGGATCTTGTGGTTTGACTATGAATTCTGATAAGACGGTAAATGTTGTTTTTACAAAAAATCCGACGCCGGAAATAGTAATAGAGCAGGAACCGGAAACACCACCTTCGCAAGTGGTTAATCCCGTAGTTCCGGTGGAAGTAGGCAGTCAGGAAGGAACCGAATGGTACGTCTCTCCTTCGGGAAGCGTTTCAGGAGAAGGTACCGCGAGCAAACCTTGGGACTTGAGAACAGCCCTTTGTGGAGGCAGACCTTTTTATCTCGTTGACGGTGTCTGTTCTTCAAATCATGTAGTCAAGGTCAAACCGGGAGATACGATCTGGCTTCGCGGCGGCAATTATACAGAAGGAGTATCAGGAGAATGGCAGAACAATTACAGCATTATCAGTACTCTAACCGGATCTTCGGGGAAATACATCACCGTAAGGCAGTATCCCGGCGAAAGGGCCGCTTTGAACATACGCACTTTGCTTGTTAAAGGATCATACGGGATTTACAGGGATTTTGAAATTTCCGGTTCTGATCCGGATCACGTCTCGGCGTATGACGGCTCTCTGCCTAATGACGTTTTGGGCCACAGCGCCATTTCATCAAGCGGGCCTTACAATAAGTTTATCAATCTTGTTCTGCATGACGCGACCGGATTCGGAATAGGCATGAGTGCTTCATCGTACGGTTCGGAAGCATATGGAAATATAGTCTATTACAACGGCTGGCAGGGAACCGACAGGGGCCACGGACATGGATTTTATGTGCAAAACACCGGAGCCGCGCAAATATTAGAGGACAATATCGTTTTTGGAAATTATCAGAACGGAATTCAGATGAGAGGTGCCGGCAATTCTTCCCGATTCAACTTTATCGGCAATACGAGCTTCAATAACGGAATTTTGAGCAGAAACAGGGAAGGCAACAATATTACGGCCGCCGACGACACACAGAGGATAGACGTGATCGGAAACATGACTTACAACAGCTACTATGCGAGTGATAGGACCGGCACGGTCAAATTCGGCGCGACAACGCTCGATATGAGAAACAATTATTTTCCGGAATACACATGGATCGCCAATTCTCCGAGTTCGCTGACTTTCACCGATAATTTCTTGTCCGGACCGACCACGCTGGTGTATTTCCCGAGCACAATGGCAAATGCCAATTGGAACAGGAATACATATTATTCGGAACAGTTAAGGTATACGCCGTTCAACGGGTCTTATTTCGATCAATGGAAGTCTTCCACCGGCTATGATCAGAATTCGGTATATACGATCGGAAAGCCTACAGGTGTGAAAGTATTCGTAAAGCCCAACAAGTATGAACAAGGCAGAGCGAATATCACCGTTTACAATTGGGCGAAAAATTCATCCGTGGCCGTTAATGTCAGCTCAGTATTGCCGATTGGGACAAGATACGAAGTCCGCAACGCCCAAGATTTCTACGGTTCTCCTGTTTTGAGCGGCACATACCAGGGCGGAAATTTAAATCTGCCGATGTCGGGTCTTTCTTTGGCTCAGCCGAAAGTGTTCACTGGTCAAAATGTAGAATTAACCGGTCCGGAATTCAATGTTTTCGTTCTTTTGCCAGTGGGGTGGAGCGATCAGGTTCAAAATATTGTCGTAACTCCCGTATTATCTCCCAGCGGTGGAGAGTTCACGGGGACACAGGCAGTTTCAATCTCCAGCGCTACGGATGGCGCTACTATTTACTATACATTAGACGGGAGTATACCCACGGAACAATCCGCAAGATATACGAGTCCCATAAATATCAGCCAATACTCGGTTATAAGGGCAAAGGCGTTCAAGAGCGGCATGACATCTAGTGGAACGGTGACTGCAATATTTACCAAATCAATTGGAGATACAAACAATTCAGCGCCGGTTGTAAATTCTGGCGCGGATAAAAATGTCAATCTTCCTGCTCAGAGTGTGTTAACGGGTTCGGCAAGCGATGATGGTCTGCCCGGCAATACTCTCACCACTTTATGGAGCAGCGTCACAGGATCGGGTGAAGCGACTTTTTCAAGCCCGTCGTCATTGTTTACAGTGGTGAATTTTTCCGCACCCGGCACTTATATCTTGCGTCTTACCGCGAACGACGGGGAGTTATCATCATCTGATGATTTAACGATTAATGCTTTGGCACCGGTTTATACCGTTGCGCGAGATGATAGGGTAAAAACTACCGAAGGGGTCAATGTCCGCGGCACGCCTATAATTACCAACAGCAACATTCTCGGATCGCAAACGCGGGGCGTGATAGGCACAATAATTGATGGACCTAGAATCGCAAGCGGCTATGTCTGGTGGGACGTGAATTATGACAGCGGCGCGGACGGCTGGTCTGTGGAAAATTACCTGGAGAAATACATTCCTCCGATATCGTATTTTTCTCTTGCTGTATTCAGTTCTGGATCGGGGGTGGGAGCGGTTACTTCGGAGTCCGGCATAAATTGTCACTCGGGACAAGGTGCCGATTGTTCTGAGTCACTCGTCTCCGGCACGAGAGTGGTTGTAAATGCTTTGCCCGCAGAGGATTCGGTTTTCCTTGAATGGGCTGGGTGCGACAACGTCACAGGATTGTCATGTGAAATCGTCATGAATTCAGACAAGAGTGTTTCGGCGTCATTTGGTCCAAAACCACCTCCTCCGGATATAAGAGCCCCGCAAATTTTTCAAATTAGCGAAGATTCCGTTACTCCAAGTTCTTTTACTGTCTCGTGGATCACGGATGAGCCATCTGATACTCAGGTGGAGTATGGCCTGACGTCAAGCTATGTTGATGCCACTTCTCGCGAGATTGCGATGTTGACTTCTCACAGCGCGTCATTGACAGGGCTAGAGTCGGATACAACTTACCACTACCGTGTGATATCGCGCGACGCGGCCGGGAACCCGGCTGTTTCAGCTGACAGAACATTTACAACCGTAAAATCTTTACCCGCAGAAGATACCGTCAACCCCGTGATATCAGATGTCCAGATCGGCTCTGTAACCGCGACTGAGGCAGTCGTTTCATGGACGACAGATGAGCCGGCAGATTCCAAGGCTGAGTACGGTTTAGACACTGAACTCGGCCAGATCAACTCAAACACAGCATTAAAAACAAGACATGAGCTGACTCTTACCGGCCTTTCAAGAAAGACTAAGTATTACGTCAAAGTAATTTCAGCTGATGAAGCTGGAAATACAGCTGTATCGGATGTCATTAATTTTTCCACAAAAGCTCGGCTTGGTAAACCGCCAAAAATAAAAAATGTAAGTATTTCTTTCGGTTCGGTTATTTTGTCATGGGAAAACCCAACCGAATATGAATTGTTCAGAAAGGTGGCCATATTTAAAGATACCGAGGAATTGGCAGATGATCCCGACGATAATTATAAAGTAAAGGAGACTACGGCCAGTTCATGGAAGGATAACGATGTTGCTGCCGGCAGTACATATTATTACGCAATTTACGCGGTAGACGATCTGGGCAATTATTCAGAGCCGGAGTTTATTACCGTAAAAGTCCCCGATATATCTACTGACGATGAACAACCGGGTCCTTCGGAGAGCCCGAGTTCAAATCCGGAGGCAACGGACGCGCCGGATGCCGGCTCTGAGAATACTGATACCGGTCAAGGTGACGGTTCTTCATCTCAAAACGGCTCATCGTCTGGCTCTTCCGGTAATTCCGGAAGTGGTCAAACCACAAGGGGTGGAAGCGCAAGAAATACTTCTACAGGAAGAAGAGTGCCGACTCAAGGTGCCCCATTTACTTCCGTGCCGCAGATTCCCCAAGTTATAGTTCCTGTTCCGGCATCCTTTATTACAGAGACACTATACTATGGAGATACAGGACATCAGGTGAAGGAATTGCAAGAGATATTAATAAGCAAGGGTTATTTGGCGGTTAGTTTAAATACAGGCTACTACGGGCCCGACACTCAAGCGGCAGTCGGCAGGTACCAATGCGCATCCGGAATAATTTGCTCTGGAGGAGGATATGGTTCTTTCGGACCTCTTACAAAATCCAGGATGAATGCCGAATTGACAGGTGGAGCTCCTGTTGTATCAGCTTCGCCAAGCGTCGCGCCACTGACTGAACAATTGCCTCCGCAAAGTGTATCTCCGGAACCATCGCCGGTTACGGTTTCTTCGCCGGCAGGATTCATTTTTTACAGAGATTTAACTAATGGTTCGGTTGGTGCAGACGTCAAAGCTCTTCAGCAATATCTAAACGTTTCGGGGTTTAGTGTTGCTTCCGTTGGTCCAGGATCTCCAGGCCAAGAGACTACGTATTTTGGGTCTGCAACAGCTCGGGCAGTTACCAAATTTCAAGAGTTCTACAGAGACGAGGTGCTTACGCCTTTTAATCTGAGAAGGGGGACTGGATATTTCGGACCATCAACGCGAAAGAAAATGAATGAGCTTCAGTAAGCTGTCACAATCTAACCGCAAAACTAATACAGAAAGACAACGATTGCATGCGGATCGGATTTATAACCGAGTCCTCAGGTTTTGCTTTTGTTGAATTTAACCGATTTCCTTGCTTTTTTAGCCATGTCATAGTAGCATGTCTCATATTATGCCTACAATAAACCAACTGATAAAAAATAAAAGGAGAAACACTTCCAGAAAAATTAAGGCAGTGGCATTGACGCGCGGTTTCAATGTGTTGAAAAATCGCCCGCGGTTTTATTACTCACCTTTTAAGAGGGGAGTTTGCACGAAAGTCACGACAAAAACTCCGAAGAAACCAAACTCGGCAATCAGAAAAATCGCAAGAGTTCGCCTCACCAATGGCATGGAGGTTACGGCTTACGTGCCTGGCATCGGCCATAGTTTGCAGGAGCACTCGGTTGTTCTACTGCGCGGAGGACGCGTGAAAGATGTCGGCTTGCGATATACGATAGTCAGGGGCGTTTTGGACGCTACAGGCGTAGAATCCAGAAAGAAAGGACGTAGCCAATACGGCGCGAAAAAACCAAAAAAGTCATAGTAATGTATTGATGTTGCTCTACAAACGCGATATAGAATATTTTTGAATTAAATATGCGAAGAAAAATAAAAGAAAAAAGAACGATTACCCCCGATGAAACTTACGATTCAATCAAAGTTTCCAAGCTGATAAATTACGTCATGGAGAGAGGGAAAAAAAACGCGTCGCGGCGAGTGGTGTATGACGCAATGGTCAGCGTTAAAGATAAAGCGAAGGTGGACAACCCTTTGGAAATTTTTGAAATGGCTCTGAAAAACACGGCTCCTAACATGGAGGTCAAGTCAAGAAGAGTCGGCGGGGCCAATTATCAAGTACCGATTGAAGTTAGACCAGAGAGAAAACAAGCTTTATCAATTAAATGGATCATTGATGCCGCGAGAAATAAAAAAGGGAAGCCGATGTCGGAGAAGCTGGCGGATGAGATAATTTCAGCTTCAAAAAATGAGGGAGATGCCGTAAAGAAAAGGGAAAATGTTCATAAAATGGCGGAGGCAAATAAGGCGTTCGCTCATTTTAGCTGGTAGTGTAAACAAGAATTAATATTAATGACGAAAAATAAGAAAAAGACCACAGACAAAAAACTAGATGAGCTGGCTTTGTCAGTTGCGAAAGGTTTTGCCGAAGTTTCAGCGACGATGGCGACGAAAACTGAAATGCATGAATTAAAAGAGGAAGTTGGTAAGATTTCCGATAAAATTGATCGTGTAGAGTATCTAGTGAACGGACATGATCGAAGAATTGATGTTTTAGAAGACAAAGTCAGGAGAATTAGCGTAAAAATTGGCGGAATAGGTAGATAATTACTTCATTATGAACAGAGATTACCCATTGGAAAAGGTAAGGAATTTTGGAATTATCGCTCACATTGACGCGGGAAAGACCACGACTTCCGAGCGTATTTTGTTCTATACGGGCATGAGCCATAAGATAGGAGAGGTTCATGAGGGTGAGGCGGTTACAGACTGGATGGAGCAGGAAAAAGAGAGGGGAATAACGATTACCGCGGCGGCTATTACTTGCTTTTGGAATCCCTCTTATATGGGCGCCGATACTTCAAAAAAGCACCGGTTCAATATTATTGATACCCCTGGGCATGTGGATTTTACCGTTGAGGTGGAGAGATCGCTAAAGGTGCTCGATGGCGGCGTTGTAGTTTTTGACGGAGTGGCGGGAGTTGAACCGCAGTCAGAAACCGTATGGAGACAGGCGGACAAATATCATGTTCCAAGAATTTGTTTTATAAATAAACTTGATAGAACGGGGGGGTCTTTTGAACGGTCTTATCAGTCTATTGTTGAACGATTGAACAAAAACGCTGTTAGAATGCAGATACCCATAGGTGAAGAGGACGAATTTGACGCGGTAATAGATCTCCTTAAAATGAAAGCGTATTATTTTGAAGGAAACATGGGTATTGACATATCTGAGCGAGAAATACCCGATTCTCATTTGGAGCTTGCTAAAAAATACAGGGCGGAGCTTGTTGAAAAAGTAGTGGAGCATGATGATGTTCTGATGGCTGATTATTTGGAAGGCAAAGAAATTTCATTGGAAGATTTGAAGAGAACAATAAGAAAAGCATGTTTGGAAGTAAAACTTATACCGGTTTTTACCGGATCGGCTTTAAAAAATAAAGGAGTCCAGCTCGTCCTTGACGCCGTCGTCGATTATTTGCCTTCTCCCGTTGACATTCCTCCGGTAAAAGGAATTGATCCTGCGACCGGGGAAATAATTGAGAGAAAAGCATCCGACAGTGAGCCGTTCGCCGCGCTGGCGTTCAAGCTTCAGACCGATCCGTTTGTGGGGCAACTTACCTTTTTTAGGGTTTATTCAGGAAAAATTGAAGCGGGTTCATATATCTACAATTCAACAACAGGAGATAAAGAACGGCTGGGAAGAATCGTGCGCTTGCAAGCTGATAAACGTGAAGAGGTTAAGATCGTATTTGCGGGAGAAATCGCTGCTGCCGTGGGACTTAAGAATGCCAAGACTTCTCATACGCTTTGCGATGAAAACAAACCCATAATCTTGGATAAAATTGTATTTCCAGAGCCGGTCATCTCTCTTAGAATTGAGCCCAAGACTAAAGCGGACCAGGAAAAGATGGGTTTTGCTTTGAAACGTCTGTCTGATGAGGATCCTACATTCAGAGTAAAGTCAGACGAGGAAACGGGCGAGACTGTAATTATGGGCATGGGGGAACTGCATTTGGAAATAATTGTAGACAGAATGAAAAGGGAATTTAGCGTTGAAGCGAATGTCGGTAAACCTCAAGTTGCATACAAAGAAACAATATTGGGAGAAGCAGAGGCGGAGAATAAGTACATAAAACAATCTGGAGGAAAAGGCCAGTATGGGCACGTAAAAATAAAACTGAAGCCGCTCGGCCCGATGCCTGAAAAATTACCTAAGACAACGCATAGAGAAGAAGGGTTTGAATTCATTAATTCCATTAAAGGAGGAGTCATACCTCAGGAGTTTATTCCTGCCTGCGAGAAGGGCATAAAAGAATCAATGGATAGAGGAGTCGTGGCTGGGTATAAGATGACAGATATTTCTTGCGAACTTCTCTTCGGTTCGTACCATGACGTAGACTCTTCGGAAATCGCTTACAAAATTGCTTCATCCATGGCTTTTCAAGACGCGGCAAAAAGAGCTAAGCCGGTTATACTTGAACCGATAATGAAAGTTGAGGTGGTCACGCCGGAAAAATTTATGGGTGACGTCACGGGCAACCTTTCCTCAAAACGCGCTCAAATAGAAGGCATGGATGAGCGAGGCATGAATAAGGTAATCAAAGCCAAAGTACCTCTGGCTGAGATGTTCGGATATGTGACATCATTGAGATCAATGACGGAAGGCAGAGCCAGCTCCACTATGGAGTTTGATCATTATGAACCGGTGCCTGCGCATGTTTCCGCTTCTATTATTGAAGAAAGAATAAGCTAGAGTTCCCGTATTTCTTTATCACTGCAATTACGAAACTCTTTTCTCGGCAGGGCTTTTGCGGAACACGGGTATTTTTTTGCTAAAAAATCCCTATGCTCGCCCGTCGGCTTGCGCAATGTTCCGCAAAAGCCCTGCCTTCGACGAGTTTCGTAATTTACAATCGATTAGGGTATACACTGTCGGCCATTCCTCCTTTTCTAAATTCACGATATTTTATATTTATGTTATCCTCTTAATTATGGGAACGAAGAAAAAGTCAGGAAAAAAAAACGCAATTAAAAACAGTGATAGGGCAAATACAAATACGGCCGGGTGCCTCTCATACGATAACTGCAGAGTTTGCCGGCTTATGCGTTCAGTTAAAGCGAAAGAAAAAGATAAAATTATTCAAGAGGTTGTAAAAAAGGGCGCAAAGGACGGTTGTCGTAGAGTCATAAGTAAAATACGCGAGGAATGGTGGACTTCCGAGTTAAGGCGTTTGGTGGAAAGAGCCAGTTTGAATGAAAGGAAACATCCCAAGGAAATAGCCGGGTTTAAAATACCCGTATGGTGGGAATGTGGCTGGCGACGCAAGAGATGTTATAGACCGAATTGCCCGATTTGTCCGAATACTGAAAAAATAATGGGGGTATTGGGTCTTGATGACGAGACGGGTAAAAAAACGGATGATATTAACAAAATAGACGGAGAAATTATCAAAAATGAAGACAAGTTACCGGACACCCTTTTTGATCCGAAAGACATTGGTTTGTCTTTTGATAAAGATAAAATATTGGATATTTCAGAAGATCTGATTGATGATATTGGCTTTGACGAGAACTATGACGATATATATGAGGAAGAGGAAGAGTTAGAAAAGGATAAGAACCCCGAGTCCTTTTCGCTTTATAGGAAAACTGCCGCTTGGACGGAGAAAAATAGAAGTCTTGTCAAGAAGAACATAGGAAAAAAACAAATTGACGATGAGGAGATTTTGGACATTATGTGGTATGGAAACATTTTACCCATAAAGACTTATATGCAGATGTGTTTTAAAAAAGATATGTTCGTCCATTTCAATTCCGGAGGAGCGGCAGCTGATAATCCGGACGAGGTCAATTACAGGTATAACGGCTATGTACTCAAGGAGGTGTTGTTGATTTTGGAAGCAGCGCTGGAAAAAAAGATTAAGACAGGAAAAGAAAAAGAAAAATCGCATTACTTGTCTCAACTTAAGGAATTGCGCGTTTTCAAGCCGAGTATTTTGTCGTTGTGCCCGCGATAACTGCCAACAGTCCACCTGTGGATATACTGTCTTGCATTTTTTCCTGCCTCGGCGGTATAATTAAATAATGATCAGGTTTGTCCACAAAAGGCATATACACCGGGAGCAAAACTCTAAAAAAATCATTATTTTTTACAGTGCTTCTGATATATTTCTCGGTGTTGCCCTCTTAGCTCTGGTGACGTTTTTCATTAACGACTACCTTTCTCATTCTTTGCCGGGTTTGGACCGAAACGACTACTCGTTTGAAAAAGAGTTTAATGCTCCGGAAGGTTTGTATTTGGACTAACCCGCTTATGTTTTATTTGAAAAATGAAACCCCGTTAGAAAATCATAAAACAAAAGCCAATTCCTTTTTTAGTTTTTTTCAATGTAAATCTCTGTCAGCTGGTAGCTGTGACCGCCGTAATTTTCTAACGGGGTTTACTCTAATTGAATTGCTTGTAGTGATCTCTATCATCGGGCTTTTGTCCTCCGTGGTTCTCGCCAGTTTGAATAATGCGAGGGCTAAGGCGAGGGATACGAGGAGGATTCAAGATTTTAAACAGATTAGCACAGCACTTTATCTATATTATGATAAATATGGCACTGTGCCTGTCTATAACAATAGTAATTCTCCAGGAAGTCATCAAATTAAATTTGAAAAAATGGCTACTGATTTGGTAAATGCGGGTTTTCTAGCACAAATTCCAACCTCACCTACCGGCTCGACTTATCAATATTATTACTATGGGGGAAGTACCGTAGGTGGCATTTTAGTGACCACTTTGGAATCAATTCAAAATACGACAGTACCTCCATATGGTTCGTGCAGACCATTCACAAATAACTGGTGTTCTTCAACTATTGCGTCAAAATATTATTGCTTATGTAATGTTGACAACTGATCTCTGGTAATAGGCTTTAACGCACTTGTTTTTGTGAATTCCCAAATTAATAAATTTATCATTGGCATAGATGAGGTGGGGAGAGGTTTTATCACGGATAAAGGCAGGTGTGCTCACACTATTCAATATAGATCATCTTAAACAGCAAAGTGTGAGGAAAAGGTGCCAGGAATCTTTTTTATGCACGAGCTTGCATTTAAGTTTATCTTAAGTTAAACTTCAAATATGCCTACAAAAGCAAAAAATAACACAAATATCATCGGTTTTAAAGAGCTTCGAGAAAACGCGGGTAAATACATCTCTGCCGTAGAAAAAGGCAAGGTTTTTACGGTTGTGCGTCGTTCAAGGCCCATATTTAAAATGATACCTGTCGACGAGTGGGGGGATGAAGGATTATGGACCAAAGTTGTCGATTTCACTAAGTTTAGAAAAGGTGGCGTGAAGGCCGAAGAAGTTTTAGCAAGTTTGAAGCGTTTGGAGGATTATAGCCCATCCACCATCTAACCGCCAGATATGAAGCAAGACATGGCTTGACTGCCGTAATGTCCAAAATTCTGCTGCAAATTGCATATTTATCGTCAGCGTACCTCGGTATGCTTCCTCAAAATCCGCAATTTTCGCAAAGAATTTTGAACATTTCGTCTAGCCATTATGGTTCAATTGCTTCACCATCCTGAGGAACTCGAAGGAGATCGTGGATGGGCTCTT
>Ga0155870_111_pt1 | contig 63282 bp, 63 predicted proteins | sample RifCSPlowO2_01_FD_107524 | JGI IMG/M metagenome (GOLD analysis project Ga0155870, IMG submission 107524) | Candidatus Taylorbacteria bacterium RIFCSPLOWO2_01_FULL_43_83 | reverse complement strand
TTCTTTTTCCAAACCCGCAAATCCGCCACACATTCCTCCCGCACCCTCCTGCATGGCGGATACCAAAATCCCAGCCGTTCTGAAAAGAGCCGAGGCAAAGCGGAAATCCTTTTCCCCAGAAAATATGCTTTCCGCTTTGCCGAGTCCGAATTGAAGCCCCGCCACACTGCCCGAATATCTTTTCGGGCAGAACCCTAAAAAGAAAAATGTCCTTTCCATTTTCAGAAAAAATCAGTCGCGTGCAAATCCGAAAAGCAAGGAACATTTTTCTTTGGGGTTGCCGAGCGGAGCGAGGCAGTGGCGGGGCTTTCGTTCATTACGAATTTTTGATAAAATAGGTTCGAGCGAAGTCGTAAAGACACTCCAGCATTCATGGCCGGTGATTGAACCGGGGAAGGGGTCGGGAAACGGGAGTTTCCCGTGGAGGAAAACCGAGTCTTCGAGGGATTAGAAACCGTGGGTTTCTAAAGAGTGATGCTTGCGAACGAGTGATGTCCCGGCCATTGGCTCCAGCATTCATGGCCTGTGATTAAAGCATAAGTTTTATGAGTGGCACCGCAGGGTGCCCCCCTCTTCCCCTCTTTAGAGGGGAAGTGCCTCGCTTCGAGGCGATGGGGTGCTTCTCATTCGTGTGCGCTTTTCGTTAAGCGGTATTCACTATAAAAAAACCACACTCTATGAGTGTGGCGATCGACGAACCGTCTTTCTGTTTAGACGCTCTTTGAAAAGACGTTTGGCATCCGGCCAATCTTCAGCAAATATTGACATACACAGCAAGTCAATCCTATTATTTTCCTGCTGAAATTCCCTTTGAAGTCTGGCTTCTACATTGAAACCGCAAGCTTTATTGCACAGAAAGCTCGGGATATTGTTTGCCAATACATAGGAACTAATTTTATCCAATTTTAAACTCTCAAAGCCGTATCTTAGGACAAGCGTCTTGGCTTTGGCGCATAGCCCCCCGCTTTGATACCCTGGTGGAATTATTGTTCTGACATGCGCCAGGGCGTGTATCCAGCTGACTTGGCTCAACTGGATTGCACCTTTTAAGGCAAATCCCGGCAATTCTAGGATTGCGAAGGTAATATCCATTACCCTGTCCCTCCTCCTCTTTTTTTTCTCAGGCGTCTGCAAAGCAAGCTCTGTTTTAGGGCTTTGCAACTCGTCATCTACAAGGGGTGGTAGCATATCAATTTCTTGATAGAGTCGTTTTTCCATCTCGGGATTTACATATGGCTCATCAACCTTCATCGACCAGGCGACGCGAGGATCTCTGAACCATTTCTTGAAAACCCTTCTTTCCTCATGGTTGGAAATCCTAATAGCCACACCCCCGATTTCCAAAAAAGCCAACGGTTTATTTTCAGCTGTACTCATAATCAATGATCTCCTTCTACGCTGATTGTACACATTTCCTTCTTATTGGCTAGCCAGCAATCGCGGCTCTATTACTTTATGATCCACGTAGTCGGCATAGTCGGAGCATGGAGGATTTCTTCCCTCTTCCTCTTCCCCTCTTTTACTCCGCCGAAGCTCTTCCTAGAGCGAAGGGGAGCTAGAGGGGAAGTGCCGACCGTGTCCCGCCGTAGCTTCCTAGCGAAGGGGGAGTCTGCGAGGCGATGGGGTGTCTTTTTTTTACCCCGTCTTTTTTGAATTTACAATTTTTTCGAATTTCTCCTTCAAATTCTTCAGGATGGTGAGCTTGTCGAACCAGGATTTCATGCTTCGTACTTTCATGGGTATTGGTATCTGTTATTACTAACAACTAATGACTATCAACTAACAACTTCTCCACTTGCTGTTCAACACTCGAAAAATATGGTATTCTGTTGAGTGTTTATGAATAGTGACAATTTACAAAATGAAAGCTTTCAGAAGAGATTGTTTTCTATGGAACAGGAGCTCTCGTGGCTATATACGGAAGATAAAATTGCCAGCGTGTTGAAAAAATTGTCTTTTTTTGTAGGCAATGGTTCGTGTGCCGTGGCGCTGTATAAAAAAACGGGAGGCAAGTATGTTCCGGACAATGTGAAAGGTTTCTTGGAAAACAGAAGCCGGCAATCAATTTTTAAATATGGATTGAAGGACGAAAATTGTGTACAGCTTAAACATATTGGCCGTAGCGATTGGTATGACCGTTTGTTAACAAAACGTATCATTTCAATTTTAATCTTATGTTCCGATTCTCGCCGCGCCGCGATTATTTTGCAGAAGGGCAGGGAAGACATGGTCCCTGTCCGGTATATGGCGCATCTTGTGCGTCTGATGGCCGCCGCTTTGAAAAGGGTTTACGCTTGGCAAGAAGTTGAGGAAGAAACAGCGAAGAGATACACGGCTCTTTTGGAGGAGGTGTCTGAAGGGGTGGTGGAGTCAGACAGTGAGACGAGGGTGCTCTATTCCAATAAAGCCGCGGCCAAAATATTGGGATACACGAAGTCTGAGCTCTTAAGTAAGCGATTGTTTGACAGTGTTCATCCTGCCGATAGGAAAAATGTCAGAATGTATGCTGCGCTTTTGAAGCGGAAGAAGAGCATGACTACAGTCAGACGTTTGAAGCGCAAAGACGGCTCATACGCCGTTATTGAGAGGCATAATAAACTTCTGCCGGACAGGCATCAAATATCTATTTGGAGAGATATCACCAGAGAGCATGAGTTTGAAAAACGCAGAGATACATTTGTCACAATTGCCGGGCACGAATTGCGAACGCCTTTGTCTCTTATGCGGCTTTATACCGAACAGCTTGAGTTGGAGATGAAAAAAACAAGGTATAACGGAAGAGTGCAGTCAGTGTTGAAAAATATGATGGATCAAGTGGATAGGCAGGGTAAACTTATAGACGATTTGCTGAACTTGACGCAGATCAGGACGGGCAAGATAAATCTCAACAAGGATTGGTTTGACATGAGGGAGATGGTTAGAACCGCCGCGGAACACATCAAAGACATCAACGGCAAGGGGTACACGGTCAGTGTGAAAGGAAACATATCCGGCTACATGTGCGGAGACGAAGGCCGCCTATATCAAGTAGTGATAAATTTGCTTTCCAATGCCATAAAATATTCTCCGCGGTCAAGAAACGTGGAGGTGGAGCTTAGCGAGAGCGTTCGCCAAGCTCGCGTGGATATACGTGATTTTGGCATCGGTATTAATAAAAAAGATCACAAAAAAATTTTCAAGCGTCTATATAGAGTCAGTGAAGAGTATTCAGGCGCAGGCATAGGCCTCTTCTTGTCCAAGGAGATAATAGCAAAACACCAAGGCAAGCTCTATGTTTCAAGCTCGCCGGGGTCCGGCTCAACTTTCAGTTTTGTTCTTCCCAAGTCATCAGTATCTCCTAAAAAACAATAATTTCTGATAAACTTCACACGGACAGTACTCGAACATTCTGTTTGTCTTCCTCTTCCCCTCTTTTACTCCGCCGAAGCTCGCTTCGAGCGAAGGGGAGTTAGGGGGGAAGTGCCGACCGTGTCCCGCCTTAGCTTCCTAGCGAAGGGGGAGTCTGCGAGGCGATGGGGTGTTCCTTCTTCTTTCCTCTTATTCGTATACATCTCCGACGCTTCGGTCGGGGCTCCGACCGAAGCGTCGGAGATGGATATTCGTATTAATTCGTATATTTGTATTTAAAAAATGCCGAAGTAGCTCAGTTGGTAGAGCAACCGCTTCGTAAGCGGTAGGTCGCGAGTTCGACTCTCGCCTTCGGCTCCACATTATCAATTAGACCTCTTTCAAAAATAACCATTATCTTCTAGAAAACCTTGTTTTGATCCATTACTGATTGAGTTTTGAAAGAAGTCTATTTAAGACCCTCTATTCGTGTGCGTTTTTCGTTAAGCATTCTCAACAATTTGACACAAGGTTAAAACTTTGTTAATCTTTATATGCTACACGGATGCCTTTTTTGCCGGGCGTTCGTGAGTATGAGGAGGTGGCGGCTGTAGCGGCTCATCTAATGAGCAGCCAGGGCTGGCTGTTTGCTGTCGCGGTAGCAAACGCGTTGGATTTGCAATGTTCGGCAATATCCGCAGCCGCCACCTGTGTTCTTCGGCCCCTTAGGAGCTATTTTTGGGCTTCGGCTCACGACAATCGCTGTCTTTATCTTTGATAGACAGCGATTTTTTAATTCCTTCGTGGTCAAGAATGTCAACGCTAAGCGTTGACATTCTTGAACTCCCTTCCCCGTCAATTGTCAATTGTTCATGTCAGGTGTTTTTTACCAGCAAGCTAACAGCCAATAGCTAACAGCTATAAGTTTTATTCCCATTCGTATATTTGTATTTTCCATTTTATGCTAATCTACATACATGGAAGAAGCCAAAAAAAGAATAGAAGAAATAGAGAAGGCGATGATGGAGCAGGATTTTTGGGATGATAAGCAAAGAGCGCGGAGCTTCGTAAAGGAGCTCGGTGATCTCAAAGAGGAGGTGGAAAGCGGAGGAAAACAAAACAGATATGATAAAAGCGGAGCGGTATTGACCATATTTTCCGGGGCGGGAGGGGATGATGCCGAAGATTTTTCCGCTATGCTTTTCAGAATGTACCGAAAATACACGGAGCAAAAAGGATGGTCTATCAATATTTTGCACGCGAATGAGAATAATCACGGGGGCTTTAGGAATCTCACTTTTGAGGTTAATGGCAGGAACGCGTATGGCATCCTCAAGAATGAGTCCGGCGTTCATCGGCTGGTGCGCATTTCTCCGTTTAACGCCAAAAAACTTCGCCACACGTCTTTCTCCATGGTTGAGGTTATTCCTCAGTTGGAAAAGTCCAACGAAATAGAAATTTCGCCGAACGACATAGAGATCACGTACGCGAGATCGAGCGGACCGGGCGGGCAGAATGTCAACAAAAGGGAAACAGCCGTTCGGCTTGTTCACATGCCTACCAAGATCGCCATACACGTGGAGACCGAACGCTCGCAAGCGCAAAATAAAGAAAAAGCGATGGAGCTATTGCGCGGAAAACTTTACAAAATAATGGAAGAAGAACGTCTGGCAAAGGAAAAAGGCATGCAGATTTCAAAGACTACCAGCGTGGAATGGGGCAATCAGATCCGATCCTATGTTGAACATCCGTATAAAATGGTTAAAGACCATAGGACCGGCGTGGAGACCGCCCGAATAGATGATGTTTTGGAAGGTAAAATTGATGAGTTTATAGAAGCAGAAAAAGACTTAGGGCCCTTAGCTTCCTAACCGCTACACGCGACTGGAAATTTCTCAGCATATTGATATAATCATCTGGTGTTCTATTGATTCTGAAGCTACACAAAGCTATGGAAGCTATTTTTTATGATATACTTTGATAAAGTATCAAAATTTTACGGAAGCAACTGCGTCGCGCTGGAGGACATAACGTTCAGCGTGGAGCCGCAGGAGTTTATTTCCATAGTCGGCCATTCCGGCGCGGGAAAGACGACTTTGCTTAAAATGATATTGGCGGAGGAAAAACCGACCAAGGGAGGAGTTTTTTACGAGTCAGTCAACATAAACAGCTTGCGCAAATCCGAGATCAATCATTTCAGACGCAAGATTGGCACAATATTCCAGGATTTCAGACTGTTACCAAACAAAACCGCTTACGAGAACATCGCTTTTGCCATGGAAGTTGCCGGCAGAAGCGATGAAGAGATAGAAGCCGATGTGCCGTATGTATTTGAGCTTGTGGATCTCACTCCCAAAATGCATAATTTTCCGCATCAATTAAGCGGAGGTGAGAAACAGAGAGTGGCTATAGCCAGGGCTATTGTCAATCACCCCGATATAATTATTGCCGATGAGCCGACAGGCAATCTGGACCCTATCAATACGTATGAGATCGTCCAGATTTTGAAGAAAGTACATTCGCTTGGCACTACTGTGATTTTGACCACTCACAACAAAGGAGTGATTGATTCCATAGGTAAAAGGGTGGTGACCTTGGATCAGGGCAAGATCGTAAGGGATGACAAAGAGGGAAAATACAGTCTTTAAATAAAAAATAAACCGAATTACGTAAGTCTTATAGAGGTAAATTGGGAATTAGAAATTAGATATTAGAAATTTCACCATAAGATATGTTTTGGACAAACACAAAAAGAATTATAAGATCGGGATTTACCAATTTTTGGAGGAACGGTTTCATCTCTCTTTCGTCAGTTCTAATAATGGTGATCACGCTTTTTGTGATCGGTTCCGCCATATTTCTAGGAGCTGTTTTGCAGTCTTCGCTGGCACAGCTCAAAAACAAGGTTGATATAAATGTGTATTTCGTCACCACAGCCGTGGAGGGCGATGTTTTGGCCGTCAAAAAATCTGTGGAGGGGTTGGCCGAAGTGGCTAATGTAGAGTATGTTTCGCGCGAGGATGCCTTGGCTAAATTTGAAGAACGGCACAAGAATGATCAATTGACTCTGCAGGCGTTGGAAGAGTTGGATGACAATCCTTTGGGGGCGGCATTGAATATCAAAGCCAAAGACCCTTCGCAGTATGAGGCAATAGCGGCTTTTTTCAAAAGTGATGACGCTTTGTCTCGCAACGGATCATCTATAATAGACAAGATTAATTATTACCAGAACAAAAACGCCATAGACAAGCTGACGAAAATCATTCAATCCGCGGAGAAGGTGTCATTCGGACTGACGATTCTTCTCGTGGTCCTTTCAGTAATCATCACATTCAATACTATACGCCTGACGATCTTTACATCTCGCGAAGAGATATCGGTAATGCGCCTCGTGGGGGCCAACAATATGTACATAAGGGGGCCGTTCGTGGTGTCGGGAATCATCTATGGCATCATCTCTGCCGTTTTAACGCTTTTAATTTTTTATCCTGTCACTCTTTCTCTTAAGGGAGTTACGGAAAATTTTTTCACGGGCATAAATTTATTTGAGTACTATATTGCGAATTTTGCTCAAATTTTCCTGCTTATAGTATGTTCGGGAATTCTTATGGGAGCGGTTTCCAGCTTTCTTGCCGTCAGAAGATACTTGAAAATATAAAGCTTTCTCGGGACGAAGCCCCTCGCGGTATTGAATCTTTATTTCGTCTTCGCTCGAACGTCGGTAAGACCGAAGGATGAGATGTCTCCTCTTCTTCCTCCTTTCATACTTTGTGCCGCCGAAGCTCGCTTCGAGCGAAGGGGCAAAGGAGGTGGTCGTAGACCGGAGGATTTCTCTCTCTTCCCCGTCAATTGTTCATGTCAGGTGTTTTTTACTCTAAAAGCTATCCAAACATATGTCCAAGCGCAAATATATATTTGTAACCGGCGGCGTGATGTCCGGAGTGGGAAAAGGTATTGCCTCGTCTTCCATAGGCACGATTTTAAAGGCGCGCGGACTGAAGGTCACTGCGCTTAAAATTGACCCTTATATCAATGTTGACGCTGGAACGATGAATCCGACAGAGCACGGAGAAGTTTTCGTGCTGAATGACGGAGATGAGACCGATCAGGATATGGGCAATTACGAGAGGTTTATGGATGTTGATTTGTCTCGGATGAACTACATGACGACCGGCAGGGTTTATCAGACCGTCATTGAAAAAGAGCGAAACTTGGAATACAAAGGCAAGAACGTGGAAGTCGTTCCGGACATTCCCCTTGAGGTCATAAGTAGGATTGAGCGCGCGGCCGACTTGGCCGAAGCTGACGTGGCGATCGTGGAGATCGGAGGCACTATAGGCGAATACCAAAATATAATCTTTCTGGAAGCGGCGAGAATGATGAAGACAAAACTTGCGGATGATGTAATCATAATCATGCTCTCTTATCTCCCCATGCCCTCAAAGATCGGCGAGATGAAAACAAAGCCGACGCAATACGCTTCCCGAACATTAAACGGCGTGGGTTTGCAGGCAGACATAATAATCGCGCGAAGCGAGCTGCCTTTGGATCAAAAAAGAAAAGATAAAATCGCTCTTTTCTGCAATATTAAGCCGGAAAATGTAATATCCGCGCCCGATGTGGAGAGTATTTACGACGTGCCAGTCAATTTTGAGAGGGATAATCTGGGTGTGATAATAAGCAAAAAACTGGGGTTGAAAAACCACATTAAAACCAATCTTGATTCGTGGAAAAAATTTGTTTCGTCATCCAGAAACACGAAAGGGGAGATCAAGATCGCCATAGTCGGCAAATATTTTGACTCCGGGGATTTTGTCTTGGGAGACGTTTACATATCCGTGATTGAGGCCATCAAATATTCGGCGTACAAAGAGGGAAGAAAGGCGATCATAGAATACGTAAATTCAAAAGACGTTGAAAGCGGTAAATACAAAGTCGGCGATCTTGCCAAATATGACGGTATTTTGGTGCCCGGAGGTTTCGGCAAGACTGGTGTTGCGGGTAAATTGGAGGTTATACGATTCGCCCGTGAGAAAAAAATTCCTTACCTCGGCATTTGTTACGGCATGCAGCTTATGGTTATAGAATACGCAAGAAACGTGCTGGGCTGGAAAGACGCGAACACGTTTGAGATTGATCCCGCGTCAAAACATCTCGTCATTGATATCATGCCTGACCAGAAAGAAAAACTGAAAAAAGCAAATTACGGAGCGAGCATGCGGCTTGGTGGTTACCCTTGTCAATTAAACCCCGGAACAATTGCTTTTGATGCATACGCGGATTCTCAATCCCCAAGCTATAAGCTAGAAGCCAAAAGCCATAAGCTAATTAATGAACGCCACAGGCACCGTTATGAAGTGAATCCAAAATATATAAATGAGCTTATCAAAGCAGGCCTTGTCTTTTCCGGCGTATCGCCCGACGGCGCTCTCATGGAAATCGCGGAGTTGAATACGAAAGACCATCCTTTTTTCCTCGGTACCCAGTTCCACCCTGAGTTCCTGGCTCGTCCACTGAATCCCCATCCTCTTTTCACCGCGTTCATAATCTCCACGCTCAAAAAATAACCCTCCCTTTCCCTCCCTTGCTCCGCCTTAGCTCGCTTCGAGCGAAGGGAAGTTAGAGGGGAAGTGCCTCGGTTTCCGAGGCGATGGGGTGTCTTCTCTTTTCTTTTCCCTCCCATTGGTCCTATCCAACCAATTAGTCCTATGGGTCCTATTTCACCAGTTTGCGAATTAAAAAATCCACCGCTAACTTGCGATGGACGTGTGAACGGCGGCGTGCTCAAAACAGAAGATTCCCATGAGGCGACTGGCTTCTCGTTCATTCTTTGCGTAATCAAACGCGTTTAGCCAGAATTTTTTCTTCCCTATCATGGTAGGACGATTGGCCCCGTGCAAGAATCTTAAAGACAGTGAAAAGCATTTACTCGGGTCTTCTTCTGTGCCGATGGCTTCAGCCAATGCTTGAATCGCTTTTGGCCCTTCAACGCACCCGACCTCGCAGACCTTATCATCCAAGTATGTGACCATAACCTGTAAGATTTGATCGTCCATTCCACGATAGATCTCCTCGACCAATTTCGGAGTCATTTTTGGCCACTTTCTTTCTATGATAGCCAAACCGTGGCTTTCAAGGATTTCCGACACTTCATTTGGTGAGTGTATCTGTGCCTCCGGTTTGATTATGTACACCGACCTCTGTATTGGCGATTCTTTAATTTTTTTCATAACTCAATTCACGATTTGAACATTTCTTGCCAGATTGTGCTATAAATACCGATTTATTTCAAGCAGCGCCAGAAGACACTTGAACATGATCAAATTTTAAGGTATTTTAAAGCTGTACGAAGCAATATTTTGTTGCAGATCGAATAATTTCTTCTCCCCGCCCCCTCTTCCCCTCTCTTGCTCCGCCGAAGCTCGCTTCGAGCGAAGGGGTACGAGGGATGGGGTGTCTTCTTTTCTTTCCCATTCGTATTCATCCCCGACGCTTCGGTCGGGGCTCCGACCGAAGCGTTGGAGTCGTTGATTTGTGTTTTTTACTAGCGAGCTAATAGCTAATAGCTGACAACTAAAATGCGGGATCATCTAGTGGTAGGATGCGACTCTCTGAAAGTCGTCACCTTGGTTCGAATCCAAGTCCCGCAGCCGCGAAATTTTAACGAGCGAAGCGACCATAAAATTTCAGCGTCCCGAGCCGTCTCGGCGAGGGATAGGAATAATTTTATTCGCGTCAGGGACTCGAAGCCCTTCTCCGTTATTTGTGAGGATTTCTCAATCCGAACAAATCGGAAAGGGGCACCCGCCCGTACCGAAACGTTACGTTCGGGCGGGCTGGTCGAGTAGCGACTGTTAGCCCTTTAGATAGTTGAAACTGTTACCAAGGATGCCACGGTTCGATAATAAATAGGTTACCGTTGACGTTAAGGTTCAGGAAAGATGACTCCTTTGGGATCGACATGTTCAAATTTGCAGTCTTCTTTGGTGGCAATGATGAGACTTGGGCTCCAGATAAGGATGAAAAAATTTACTTTAAGGATTTCTTATTTCAGTTTTGACTAGATCCCAATCCATTTACAAAGGTCATGAATACCAAAATTTTATTAAGAACCCTAACCGAACCGCATGAGCTTCAAAAAGAATTAGGAGCTTATAATCTTGAGTATCAATTAGAAGGAGATACTTTAAAGGTAAGCGTTCTACACACTGATATAGAGACCTTCCAGAAAATAATCACAAAATATCTAAGTGCTCCATATAATTATGTTAATATAAAATTCCCTGATAAGAAATCAAATGTTCTTATATTCCCCAATAGAACATTTCTTATTTTTGACGAGGAAACTGATCGTGCAGTAAAAGAATGGGCATTATCGATTGGCTTATCAAAACCAGAGACTGAATGGACGACCTTTTATGACAAAAGTTTATGAAAAACATTCTCATCAATAAAGTAATACTCTCTGGCCGAGAGGCTCACAAGATGATTGCCCGCATGAGTCTACAGGAGAAACGAGAGATTGAAATAGCCTTGGATGTTGAGCATGCGTATTACTCAAGCGCATTGGAAGGTTGTAAGATTGACCGAGTAGAATTTGAAAAGCTGGCAGAGAGCATAACTGGAAGTTTTTGTTGACTTAAATTGTTCTGGTATACTAGCAACACTCCAGCTTCGGCCCTCCCCGAAAGGGGTAATAAAAGAACGCGCATGGAAAATACAAAAGATAAAAATATCGCTTTCATAGACGGCCAGAATCTCTACATGGCCATTTCAAAACGAAAGGTTAGTCCCTGGGATGTAGACCTTGCTCGGTTTCGTATTTATCTTGAACAAAAATATCATGCAACAAAAGCATATTACTTTCTCGGTTTTGTTCAAGCTGAAAACAATGATCTATATGAAGAAATCCAAAAGGCTGGGTTCCTACTTCTTTTCCGAGAACATAATCCCGCCATGCTTGGGACCAAGAAAGGTAATGTAGACTCAGACATTATTTTCAATGTAATGAAGAAGCTTTATAAGAAGGAGGATTTTGAAAAAGTGGTACTCGTATCCGGCGACGGTGATTACAAACGAATGGTTGATTTTTTGATAGAAGAAAAGAGATTTGAAAAGATATTGTTCCCCGATGGTAAAAGAGCATCGTCACTTTATAAGAAAATAGGAGCACAGTACTTTGCTACTTTGGATGCTCCCGACGTACGAGCCAAGATTGAGGTAAAGAAAAAGGCTCCTTAGGCAGCGAGCCGTTCGGAACCTCTTTCGTCGTAATATCTATATCTTAGCATAGAGGTTCTCGAAAAGTCAATCGTCAAATGCTCTAAACTATCGCCATGCTTACACCGCTCATCAGTGTTATCATTCCGAGTTATAATCGAAAAAATATTGTTATTGAAGCGATAAAAAGCGCTCTGGAACAAGAGTCTAAAACTTTTGAGGTTATTGTAGTAGACGATGGTTCTACCGATGGGACTGAAGATTATCTCAAATCTCTCAATCTTCCCATCATACTTTTAAGAAAAGAAAATGGCGGAGTTTCCAGTGCCCGCAATGCTGGAATCAAGATTGCTCAAGGTGAATATGTTGCCTTTCTAGATTCCGATGATTTATGGCTACCGGGAATTTTGGAAAATCAACTGGCATATCTTCAGTCTCATCCTGAAATCCCTTTAGTTTATACGGACCAATACATTGAAGTTGATGGAAAAAACTTGGAGAAGACGAGGTTCAATAGAGAAGTTGTTTCTGAAGAACAGAAGACTAAGTTTAATTTGCCAGGCTTTGTGCAACATATGCCCATTCACATTTCCTCGGTAATGATCAGAGAGAGTATCTTTGAGGAGATTGGTTATTTCAATGAAGATTTGAAAATTCATGAAGATACCGAGCTGTGGAACAGGATAAGCGAGAAGTATAATTTCGGATATATCGAAAAGCCCTTGGCCGTATTTAGATGGGAGAAAGATAAGAAGCATCTATTGAAAGAGGGCTTTAGAAAGAAGTTTGTGTATGAGGGAAGGAAGTATATGGAAATATACGAAAAAATGAAGCATGGTCGTTTGACCGATGAAGAAAAGCAATCAATAAAAGATAGTTATGAAAAAATTAATGAAATCGATCAAACTCTGACATCTGTTCATGAAGAATGGATAGATCGAAGATAGATCCTGGAATATTGGAAGAAGGATAGAAATATAAAGGATCTTTGGAATAATATATCGAACTGGCACACATCGCATCAAAAGAAATAAGCGCTTTGTTTTCTTTGTACTCCACACTGATTTCTATATAATCCTTACATGGAAGAATTTGAGCTCACATATCTTGCAAAGGAAAGCATCATACCAAGACTGAAAGACAGTCCTTTCAAGGAGATGCTGGACATATATATTCCCGCATCATCAGTACACCCTACGTTAAGAATTAGAAAATCCGGCGACAGGTGCGAAATCACAAAAAAGGCACCGATTAGAGACGAAGACGCTTCTCATCAACTTGAGACCACGATCCCCCTTACACAGGAAGAGTTTTCCGAACTGAATCTACTAAAAGGCAAAAGAGTTTCTAAGATCAGGTATTTTTATAAAGAGGGGAACTACATGTACGAGGTTGATGTGTTCCATGGCAGTCTAAGGGGTTTAGTTCTGGTTGATATAGAATTTAAATCGCACAAGGAAAAAAACAATTTTACTCCGCCTCCGTGGGTCCTCGCGGAAGTCACCCAGGAAAATTTTGTGGCAGGGGGAATGCTTTGTGGTAAAAATTACGAGGATATCAGCAATGAATTGAAAAGGTTCGGGTATTCAAAGATTTGGACCTAGAATTCCTGAGATGATTTTCAGCTTCTTTCTTATATAGCTAGCTCTGATTTACCGTGGCCCCAGAAAGCCACTACTGTAAGATCGTGAAGCTTCACAAAAAAGCAAATGCCCAGATTTTCTGTTAATATGTGAGCATGAACAGAATTGAGAAAAAAGTCTGGCCTGAATACTTTCAACAAATTCTTGATCACAAGAAGACTTTTGAGGTACGCCTTAACGACTTTGAGATAAACGAGGGCGATACTCTCGTTTTGAAAGAATGGGATCCTAAAACTGAAGACTATACAGGTCGAGAACTTGAGAAAGAAGTTGGATTTGTTGGTAAGTGGAAAGTTGAGGATTTAACGATGTTTTGGCCGCGGGAAGATATAGACGAAAAAGGGATTCAGGTAATTTCACTTAAAGATTAATAGTAGATACCGCTTAAAGAGAAGCACACAAAAATAAGCACCAAGCACCAAATACCAAATTCCAAAAAATAATACGAATGAGTAACACCTGCGGTGCAGCTCTTAAAATTTATATGAAAATCAAAAAAAATGGACATTGCTGTCTTTTAATACAAACAAATAATTTAACCATTTTGACCGACCACGGTTCTCCTTCAACAGATTCAGGACAAGTAGCTCGAGACGGCCAGCGAATTTTTGATCGGTCATCGCGCGCGAAACGTGTCGCTTAGCAAAGTCGCTGAAAGTTATATAATTGGGAATATGGATGAAAAGAATAAAAATGCTGTTGAGATTTACGACGAAATAGCAGAAGACTATGCTAAAAACTATGATTCCATAGATGGTGAGGAAGATTTGATATTTCTCAATACTTTCCTCTCCCATGTCCCACGTGGATCATACCTAGTTGATATTGGTTGCGGCACCGGCTTTTCCGCAGAGTGGTTGGTTCAGAAAGGGATGAAGGTCGAGGGTTGCGATCTTTCCTCTCGAATGATCGGAATTGCCAAGAAGAACTATCCTGCCATTCGGTTTTCAATAGCGGACATGCGAATTTTCAAACCTCTTCAGGATGCAGATGCGGTATGGGCTGGCTACTCAATGTTCCATTTCGACCAAATAGACTTTGAGCAAACTATCGAAAATATAAAGATATGGTTAAAATCAGGCGGAATTTTAGGACTTGTTATGCAGGAAGGAGAAGGGAAAGTCGATGTGCCCGAACCATTCTTACCTGGCAGAAATATATACATTCATTTATATGCCGAAGATGAACTGAAAAAAATTGTTGCGCGCCATGGCTTCGAAATTGTGGATTTCAAGCGCAGGTCAGCACAACATCCCAATGAGTTTACTTACAACAAGATATTGCTTGTCGGAAAACTGAAATGACTTTTTGCCTCAATGACAGTTTACAGATTACCTGCAACTGATGAAAAAATTTATTTGCAACTGAAAAAATATATGGTTCTGGAGAATATATAGTAAAAATGGGCTTAAAATGGCTATTTTGAGCAGTTATCCACAAATTATTGTAAAAGTTCTTGCAATTTTATCTATTACCTGCTAAAATGGGGGTGTCGAGATTAAAGGTCAAAATTATACAAACATATGATCCATTCATTTTCATGTAAGAATTTCTACTCATTTGAGGAACTCACAACCCTCGATTTTGTGGTGAACGACAATGCTCCAGAAAACAATGGGTATTTTAAAGCTAAATCGGGAAGCCGTCTTTCAAAAGTCGAAACTGTCATTGGACCAAATGCGTCTGGTAAAACAAATGTACTCAAAGTTTTGCCATTTTTGAAGTGGTTGATTATTGATTCATTTAATACAAAGCCGGAAGACCCAATTGTGGTTCAGTCTTTTGCGTTTGGTGAATCAAAAGATAAACCAACGGAATTATCTGTTGTGTTTGAGATTGATGGAAAAGTTTATTCGTACGCGTTCACACTTACCAAACAGCGTATCCTTAATGAAGAACTTAAATTGACAAGTTTTGTAAAAGAGAAGAAATCAAGTAAAAAGATTTTTGTACGAACTTGGAATAATGAAACAAGCAAGTATGATTTTAACGGAGAAAATTTTGAGTTACCAAAAGGTTTTGAAAATCTCCTGCGTTCAAACGCAAGCGTTATTGGTACAGCCGCTCGATTAAACCACAATGAGAGTCAGGAAATTGCAAAATTTTGGCAACGAATTGAAACAAATGTTATTGAAGCTGGTTGGATTGGTGATCACTTACTCCCTAATTCAATTGCTCAATTAGGAGAAGCTTTTGATTTCTTTAGCGATAATAGCGCGCTAAAACAGGAGGCGGAAAAACTTCTTTGTCGATTTGATTTGGGTCTAAGTGGTTTTGAGATAAAAAAGGAGAAAAAGGAAAATGGTTTTTCTCTTAATGTCCGTGCGGCTCACATGTTCAATGGAGAGAAGCAGTATCTGGCTGTTCAATATGAATCATCTGGAACTAAACAACTTTTCGTGCTTTTGAAAACAATACTGTTAGCTTTACAAAATGGAAGTGTGGCTGTTGTTGACGAATTCGATGTCAATCTCCACCCCGAAATGGTTATGGCACTTTTTGATTTATTTATACAACCGGAAACAAACCCAAACAATGCTCAACTACTATTGAGTACTCATAGTCACATGCTTTTGAGTAAACTTGATAAATACCAAATTGTCTTAGTCGAAAAAGAAGAAAACGGCAGAAGCGAAGCTTGGCGTTTAGATGAGGTCTCCGATGTTCGTTCTGATGAAAATTATTATTCGAAATATATTGCTGGGGCTTACGGGGCTGTTCCAAAGATATAAACTTTATGTCTCGAACAAATCCTTACAAGAAAAAACGTCGCAGTGCCAGCCGAACTTTGTTAATGTATGGAGAGGGTCTTGGTGAAGAAATGTTTTTGAAATATCTCCGCGGACTCTACTCTCGCGATAGCGGAGTAGCAGTAACAATACGCAATGGCAAGGGTGGCACTGCAACAAACATTATTACAAATGCAGTAAATGAACCCGGTGCATTTGATCGGAGAATTGTTATCTTGGATAATGATAAAAATGAGCAAGAAATGAATCAAGCGCGTACGGAGGCAAAACAAAGAGGAGTTGAGCTTTTGGAAAATTCTCCATGCTTGGAGGCAACCCTCTTGTCAATTTTAAGAAACGGACAATCTTTTTCAAACAAAACATCTGCTTGGTGTAAGAGTGAATTTGAATCAAACTATCTTGATAAGAAAAAGCGGACAGAAATTGGTGAATATGGAAAAATATTTTCTAAAACTACACTTGATGCCCAACGAGCAAATATTTCTGAGCTGAATACTCTACTTTCTCTAATGGAACACTAGGGAGCGTTTGGCTTGTACGCGAACGGGAGGATGGGTCCCGCCTTCGTCAAGACTACGGACGGACGCAAGCGCACATGTATTTACGCATCGGGCATTTCCGCTAGGGCGTCCGTGGCTAAAGGATGAGCGCCGTTGCAAAAGGATTACATGGGATTAAGCTATACGAGACGCATTGTTTGGAGTGTTAAAATATGCTCAATTCGTCAAGTAGGGCACCACAAGAGTACTTCTAATTTCTAATCGCTTCGCTCAAGAAATTTGGGTCGCTTACCGACCACGGTTCTCCTTCAACAGATTCAGGACAAGTAGCTCGAGATGGTCAGCCAGTTTGAGATAGCTCGAGATGCCTATAGGTCTTGACCGCCCGAAGAGCGTTGCTTAGCAAAACTGTTTAAGGTGATACAATCATCACATGGAAATATTAATTTTTGCTGACGTAACAGTTGCAAAAAAAGTTTTAAAGGATCTGTATCCTACTGCGGCTAAAATAGATTTGGTTGAACACGGATATGATAATGTGGTCGGTCTTGTTGACCGTACATACGCCGTAAGATTCCCGAGAAATGAAAATGCCTATGCGCGCAGCAAGTATGAAAGAGAGGTACTTGCAGAGCTTGGGGGGATTACCTCCGTGAATATTCCAAAAGTACTTGGTGATGGTGATTCTCCCCCCTATATGATAACCGGTTTTCTTGAAGGCAAGCATTACTCATTGGCGGAGATTAGAAATTTTTCAGAGCAGGAGCAAATAAACTTTGGAAAAAAAGTCGCCGTATTCGCATACGAAATGCATGCAAGGTTATCAATAGAAGAAACTTTGAAACTTAGAAAACAATTCGGTTTAGATAAACTAGAGGAAGAACCTTGGGATAGATATCTAAGAAAGATGGTATTTGAGTATAAGTTTCCTACTGATTATCAAACAGAATTAGCTAAAAAGTACTACAGTCTTTGGCAGGAATTGCATACAGAAACGGATCTGGTAGTTGTGCATGACGATTTGCATAACGAGAATATGATTTTCGATAATAAAGAGCTGGTTGGAGTATTGGATTTTGGAGATACGAATATTGGGTCTCCTGAACAAGAGTTCCGTCAGTTATATCGCATTAACGATAGGGTGCTAACTGCAGCTATTGAAAAATATCAAGAGCTTACAGGTAGAACATTAGATATCCGGGCATCGCGCACTTGGGCAATCGTTCAAGAATTGGCAGCTTACTCGGAACGTCTCTCGAAGGAAGATAGAGTACATCCCTCTTTCTTAAGGGCAATGAGAAATTTAAACACTTGGCTGCCTGATGGTGAGTGGAAGTATTCTTGACCTTAACCGTAGCTAATAAATAGCAATCTTATTTGGTGCTCGAGTCGCGTCGTTTTGAAACCAGAAAAAGTGCTAAAATAGCATTACGGGGCTTGGTTCCTCAGGGTCTAGCACGAGACAGCCAACCCGAATAAAAAATGAAAAAAATGACGAGCCATAAAAGATTTATTGAAATGAAAACTACGCTAATTCTATAGCAATGCCGGTTATTGTTTTGAATCTCTGCCTCACCTGATCTCAATAACGCTTCGCTCTCGGAAAGAAAATGGCTTTGCCGCCTTTGTTGTTTTTTTTCTTGTGTATACTTGAATAGTTTAGCTCTTAAATCAAGTGTTGCAATTAATTCTGGAACTTGCCAAATTTTAACTTCTTATTTTATATTAATGTGGTAATATAAAAACATGAAAAATTCGCAGAAAGGTTTTATTGTTCCAGTGCTATTGGTAGTCATTTCGTTGCTAGTTGTTGGCGGTGGTGTTTACGTTTATTATAGTAAGAGATCAGAAGTTCCTGCTGTTGTTGATACTGAAAAACAGCAATCAAATCAAATTCAACAGCAGACAACCCAAACTCCACCTGCCACTAATAAGGCAACCTCTTCTATAACAGTTGTGTCGCCAAGCGCTGGCGAACGTGTGTCAGCCGGATCGTCGTTTTTGATAAAATGGGATAGCACTAATGTATCTAATCGAGTATTGCTCACGCTTCACCTTTCTGGTATCCAACAAGTTATTGCTCCTGATTCTGGAGCTGATATTACAGTACCGAATAGCGGATCGTTTACATGGAAAGTCCCTAAATCATTTGATGAGTTGAACAGCACGCCAGTTGATCTCGATTATGTTGCATACATAACTATAAATGACGCGCAAAATAAAAACATCATCGGACAGAGTAAAAATTTTACGATAGTCCCCGCAAATGGATTGAAAACTTATTCTGATACCTCTATTTTATTTGAATATTCTTCTCTACTGTCAGTAGGTCAATCCGATGGAGCTGTCATATTAAATCACTCTATTGCCTATAAACATTCGTATGCTTGCGATTTTAAGGGTGATGCCCCACTTCTTGATAGATTCACTGATTTCGGTGTTTCGATAAAAATTGTTAATCAAAATCTAAAAACATATTTGCAAAGTAGTTCATATCCAAGTTGGGATTATGTCTCGAAAAATATTTTCAAGTTCGGCTCTTGGGACGGATACAGAGTAACACAAGGATTAGAGGGATGTGGATCAGATGTCTATTATTTTCCTGTCTCTAAAAATAAAAGCTTGATAATCAGCCGTTCTCTTATTCCTGAATTTACTACTGCCCCTGATACTAACGTACAGCGTCTTCCTGGCATAATTACTCCATATCAAAATGAAAAAATTTTTGCCGAAATTCTTTCTTCTCTAAAAGTTAAGTAGTTGGGGTAGGTGTGAGTAATCCCTGTCGTTTCATAATATCTCTTCAAAACGTCTGTTGATAAAGCAGAGAGTGGGATTGTAACTTTAAGATATGCAGTTTTGAGATAATAGTGACGACAAAAGCTCGGAATTTGTTCAGACTAGCCAGTAAATTATCATTTAAATCAAGCCCTATTAGCAAAGCACGGTTTTGAAACATTGTATTTTAAAGAATTTAAACCAAAGTCAAAAAATTACTTAAATTTCATATCAAAAAAAGTATCCCGTACGACCAATTAGTCCCATGGGTCCTATTTCCTTTTTCTCCCCTTACTCGTATTATTTTGTAGTCAAATTTGACAAACATATATATAGTATGTAAATTTTATCATAGGTGAATACTTAAAAATCAATACAGTATTGACGTGTTGTAAAAAAGTTCTTCAGTGTTTTCTTGCCGTTTGCTTCGGTGCTCTGACATGGCGGCAAATGGCATGAAAACACATACAATCAATGTTATTGAATATCATCCGATTTGGCGCTCTGTCGCTGAAGTCGTTGCTGGTGTCAAACGACGCGGCGGTCAGATTATGACCGATTCTGAGCTTGTGATGGGGTGGATCGCTCGATATAATTATCATCCAATCATTGTCAGCGTTAGTCATGAGACAAAGAACTCCAAAGCGAAAATTGCGTTTTTGGCACGCGATCGGTCGGAGAATCATATTCTCCTGAGTAAGCTCCCATATAAAGAATGCAAACGTCCCGTCCAAGAATCTTCTCTCTATCGTGAGATAGCAGAATGGTTTGAGGGCGAGATGGAAGAGGACGGAATGTTCGCGGTCGCGGTCGGTTTGGGCTAAGCGGTACCGAGTGACGTTATTAACCCCGACGCTTCGGTCGAGACTCCGACCGAAGCGTCGGTATCTACCATCAACAAAAAGAAGCAATGCTTCTTTTTTTCTTTTTCGTGAGAAAACGGATTTTGAGAAAAATCATATGAATAATCATATGATTATTCATATGATTTTTTTTCGTCATTTATTCTTAATGTTCGTGAGTTATCATAGCCACACGCTCTCCTAACATAGGGGAGCAATTATTAGATTAATTTAAAAATAGAAAAAATATAGAAATATAAGAGCCCATCTCCAATCTAATGGCTAGCCGAAATATTAAAAATTCGTTGCGAAAATTGCGTATTTTGAGGAAGCATATCAAGATACGCTGACGAAAAAGACGCAATTTGCAGCAGAATTTTGGACATTTCGGCAGGCAAGTATTGATTTTTATTCATACTTTTACGCTTAGATTGGAGATGGGCTCTAAGATAAATTATAAGCATAAGAAGAATTATAAATTAAATTAAAAACTCAAATAAAAAATGAAAAAAATCGCAACATTTTTATTCGTCGGAGCGATAGCGCTGGCGACAGCAGTCACTCAAGTAGGAGCCGTAAGCTCTTTTTTTAATGGATTTGAAACAGATACGGATGGTTGGTTTAGCAACGGGGGAGTTATTACAAGAGTGGCGAGCGGAACAAACGGAGTTCCATCGGCGGACGGTTCTTACCATGCTGAAGTTGAAGTAGGGGCGGATTTCACCGGCGTGTTTACCCGCTGGGGAGGATATGAAAGTGTCTTTCCTTCAAACGGTTATGTTACGGAAGTAGATGTCTATCTTGATACGGCGGACAATTCTGTACTCGGCACAGACGATCGTTTTGACTATTCATCAGCAGTGAACGACCCCGGGGGCAATCACAGGAGAGACTTTATCTTCAGTGTTGGAACAGATCCTTTGGTTACCGGGCAGTTCGCGGTGAGCGCGAGCAACAATGCTCCGGGATGGCCTTCCGATCCGGCGAGGGATCCTCTCTTCATTGACACAACAGGATGGTACACATTCAGCCATACATTCCAAGATGATGGCTCCGGAGTATTGGAGGTTATCATGGAGGTCAAAGACTCAAGCGGAACGGTTCTTGACTCGTGGACTCTTTCTGATTCATCGGACGTAATAGGAACTACTGTGGGAGGCAACAGATACGGCTGGTTTGTGACAAGCGATTTCCCGATGCTTGAGATAGACAATTCTTCGAAAGAAGACATTGTGCCGGTTGTTAATCCGCCGGCAGACAAAGAAGGATGTAAGGATGGCGGATGGCAGGCATCCAATAATCCGGAATTCAAAAATCAAGGGGATTGTATAAGCTATGTTACTGCAAACGAGAATGCTTCTGGCAATAGATAGCGGAAGACATTCAATTATAAGACATTACAAAAAACCGCCCTCTGGCGGTTTTTTGTGCAAATCAAATCCGTAGGAGTCTAACTCCTACGGATTTTTACGCCGCCCTTCAATGTTCGTTACAGACAGAGCGTGTTTTTAGGTAAGATAAAAAGGATCTTGCTTGATTGTAGATCTGGGTGGGCTCTTAGAAAATATCGAGGTTTAACCTTGATATTCCCTCAGCATTTTCGCGACATACCGTTATTTTACGCTATAGCGACAAATAGCGGTATGTAGGAATTTCTCCTCATCCGCAAATTCAAAATTTAATATTAATCATTATTTTAAAATTTAAAATTACAAATTTAAAATTTCGAGCAATCCCGTCAGCTGTCAATTGTCCATGTTAAATGTTCTTCTCCATTTGTAGCATTCGTCATCATACCCGACGCTTCGGTCGGAGCCCCGACCGAAGCGTCGGAGTCGTTGATTTGTGTTTTTAACTAGCGAGCTAATAGCTAATAGCTGACAGCTAAAAGCTTCTTCCTCCCCCACATCTGTGATAAGATTGCACTAAAGCGTCCATATTAGAGTTATAAGTTCAAAAATATGAAAAAATACATAGTTATTCTTATTGTCATTATAGCGGCGGCCGGCATATACTTTTTCACGCGCGGTTCGTCAAGTAACATTGAGGTGAATCAGGGTGAGAATTTGACGCCGACTGCGAACGGCGAGGTGGATATTGATACCGCGAGGAGAGAGCCCGATGAGGCCGATAAAATCGGCGAAAAGGAAACTGTTTTGGGTAAGTCTGTCCAAGAAAGAGAAATCATCGCTTATAATTACGGCGACGGGGACAGAAAACTGCTTTTCATTGGAGGTATTCATGGCGGTTATAGCTGGAACACCGCGCTTGTTGCCTATGAGCTCATGGACTATTTGGAAAAAAATCCCAACGCGGTTCCGGATAATATCAAAGTCACAGTCGTTCCGGTGTTGAATCCCGACGGTTTGAACAAAATAGTGGGTACTTCCGGCGTTTTCGCCAAAGCTGATGTCAAGCTCTCCGGCGAAGCCACAGTGCCCGGCCGCTTCAATGCCAACAATGTTGACTTAAACAGAAATTTTGACTGCGATTGGCAGTCAGAGGGTGTGTGGCAAAGCCAGTCTGTAGACGGCGGAAGCCAGCCGTTTTCCGAACCGGAAAGCCAGGCGATAAAAAATTACATAGAGACGAATGAACCTAATGCCGTGGTCGTGTGGTACAGCGCGGCCGGCGGAGTTTATGCTTCCAGTTGTCACAATGACGTGCTACCGGAGACCGACACAATCCTTAATACTTACTCGAAAGCGTCCGGATATAAGGCGTACAAAAATTTTGACTATTATGCTATCACCGGAGATATGGTAAATTGGCTAGCTAAAAATAACATCCCCGCGATAAGCGTGCTCCTCACGACCCACGCGGACACCGAATGGAGCAAGAACCGAGCGGGCGTTGACGCATTGATGAAATATTACGCCGAGAAGGCGAGCGAATAATCTCTCTATGAGTCCTTTTTTTAAAAAAACCGCTTTGCTGATCGCGGGTATTGTCGTCTTGAGCGCGGTTGCGTTTGTTGCTTTTGATAAGAAAGACGAAACTCCGATTGTACCGATAGAGCAAGTCGCGGAAGAAGCCTACCGGCCGGAATACAAAGTGATAGGCAAATCAGTAGAAGGCAGAAAAATTGAATCCTATACTTATGTTTCTGCCGCTGCGGCGGAAAGCGGCGAAAAAAAGCATCTTTTGTTCGTCGGCGGTGTGCATGGCGGATATGAATGGAATAGCGTAGTTCTGGCTTATGAATTTGTGGATTATTTCAATAATAATCCCGACGCGATTGCCGACAATCTTGTTGTTACGGTAATCCCGTCTGCCAATCCTGACGGCGTCTATAAAATCATCGGCAAAGAAGGTCGGTTTTCCGCGGAAGATGTTCCTGCTGATGTTGATACTGCGCCCGGGCGTTTCAACGCCAATAATGTTGATCTGAACAGAAATTTTGATTGCGAATGGAAACCTGAAAGTACCTGGCGAGGCAAGACTGTAAGCGCGGGTTCTGAGCCTTTTTCCGAGCCGGAGGCTAAAGCTGTTAGAGATTTTGTTTTACAGTCCAACCCTAAAGCTGTAATCTTCTGGCACAGTCAGGCAGATGCTGTTTACGCTTCGGAATGCAAAGAGGGAATTCTTGCGGAGACTTTGGATATTATGAATCTTTACGCAAAAGCTACAGGTTACAAACCTGTAGAATCTTTTGATCATTATGAGATCAACGGTGACGCTGAAGGCTGGCTTGCCTCAATCGGCATCCCGGCTATAACCGTAGAACTTAAAACTCACGAGACTATTGAATGGGAAAGAAATCTTAAAGGCGTTAAGGCGATTATTGACCTTTTCAGCAGAAAACCGTAATCATAGAAATTATGGTTCAGTTGCTTCACCATCCTGAGGAACGCGAAGGAGAAATTTCTTCTTCCCCTCTTTAGAGGGGAAGTGCCGAGTCAGCGAGGTGTTGGGGTGTCTTCTCTTTTCTTCCTCCTTTCATAAAGGAGGTGGCCCTTGGCCGGAGGATTTCTTCTTATCCCCAAATTCAAAATTTAATATTAATCATTATTTTAAAATTTAAAATTACAAATTTAAAATTTCGCGCAATCCCGTCAGCTGTCAATTGTCCATGTTAAATGTTCTTCTCCATTTGTAGCATTTGTCCCCATTAGTAGATTTGTATTATTTTTTTATGACTCAAGATACCGCTTTAAAAATCTTAAAAACAGGAGCGAATGTTTTTTTGACGGGCGAACCCGGTAGCGGTAAATCGCACACAATACGCGAGTACGTCAGTTATCTGCGCGACTCGGGCATTGAGCCGGCAATAACAGCTTCTACGGGAATTGCCGCCACGCACATACACGGCATGACACTGCACTCATGGTCTGGTATAGGTATAAAGAAAAATCTGTCGAGCTATGACATAGAAGCTATAGCGGGAAAAAATCATGTATATAAGAGAATTTCCCGCACGTCGGTGCTTATTATTGACGAAGTTTCAATGTTGGACGCGGATACTTTGGAGTCTGCCGATGTCGTGTGCCGCGAAGCGCGGCGGAACCCCATGGAAGCGTTTGGCGGAATGCAGGTAGTATTTGTCGGGGATTTTTTTCAGCTTCCTCCCATCTCAAAATACGGCGAGCCGGAATCATCTTTTTCATTCCATTCTAAAACTTGGAGGGACGCGAAACCGATAGTTTGTTATTTGAGCGAACAGCATAGGCAAGATGACGCAGAATATCTTTCCGTGCTCTCTGCGATAAGGAAGAACAAGTGCGGCGAAGACCACGAATCGCTTATGAGAAGCAGGGTGGGCAGACACGAAGGCAACGCCGATATGCCGCGCCTTTTCTCGCACAATGTTGACGTGGACGGTCTCAACACCAAGCGCTTGGCCGAGATTGAAGCAAAAGAGGAAATTTTTGAAATGGAAACTTCCGGCCGGGCGCAGATCGCGGACACATTGAAGCGGGGCTGTCTTTCGCCGGAGATTTTGAAACTCAAGGTGGGCGCGGCAGTGATGTGTACCAAGAATAATCCTGCTGTCGGATACGTGAACGGCACGTTGGGGCAAGTGGTAAAATTTGCCGGAGAGACCGGCTATCCGATTATAAAGACTAGAGGTGGACGTCTTATTGAAATGGAACCGGCGGAGTGGGCGGTGGAAGAGGGCGGCAAAATTTTGGCTCGCGTGGTACAAATACCTCTTCGCTTGGCGTGGGCGATAACGATTCACAAAAGCCAGGGCATGTCCATGGACGCCGCGGTAATGGATCTCTCGGATGTCTTTGAATATGGACAGGGATATGTGGCTCTTTCCCGTGTGCGGCGATTTTCCGGCCTTTATCTATCGGGGTACAATGCGAAGTCGCTTCAAGTACATCCCGAAATACTCGGCAAGGATATTGAGTACAAAAAACAGTCAGCGGCGGCTCGCGCGAAGTTTGAGCCAATGGAAGGGGACGAGCTTGACCTTTTGCACAGAAACTTTATTCGCGCGCTCGGCGGAAAATATGTTTCCGACGAAGATAGAAAAAAGATGCCGCGAGCGGCCGGCAAGTCTAGGCGTTCGTCCGATCCCGCGAAAAACACTCGAGAAATTACTCTTGATATGCTGAATGATGGCAAGTCTGTTTCAGAGATTGCCGCCTCCAGAAATTTGAAGGCAAGCACAATAATTGACCATATATACGATCTGCTCTTTGCTAAGAAAATTGATGAAAGCCGTATCGCTCACTTGGCTCCGCGCGACGAGAAGGGGAGAGCGGACATGTTTTCAATACACGAGACTTTCGAAAAATTGGGGGCCGACAAACTAAAGCCCGTGTATGAACATCATGAAGGTCTGTATTCATACGACACGCTCCGCCTCGCGCGTCTCCTCTTCAATAAAGACAAATGAGGCATTTTCCTGTTCGGCCAAAAAGTTGTTTACTCCCTATCGGCTAATTCGTACGAATTAGACAATGGGTGGGGTTTTGGGGAAGTTCATCGGGAGTTAATATGCATTGCCGATAATAGAGATTATGAAACACACTACCAGAACTTTAATAATTATCGCCATCCTTATTTTAACCCTACTGCTGTCGTATGGACTGAAAACCAGCGAAACCGTTCCGGAAAAAAACAATGGAATGGAAAACGAGCCAGCTTCAATTTCAGAAAGTTACAAGAGCCAGGAATTCAATTTTTCTCTCCGCTATCCTTCCGATTGGGGGGTCTCGGACCAAGCGATATTAGCCATGACACCGGCGGTGAACGTATATAAAATTAAAACGGGAAGCACGACGATTCCTTTGACGCATCATGATAACGAGACCAACGTATCCGTTTTTCCCAATGGTATTCCGACGGAAGGGTTGTTCGCGCCCGCAAGAGAGGTAGATTTTGATCCGGGTTTTGCTTATACCGCGGACTCCATGCTTTTCTTGAAGGATGATGGTGTGCCGTTTGCAGCATATATTCGCCCGGCTAATCCTCCGGATAATTGGGGCGAGGCGGGTTTTATCTGGGTGAGAGCGCGCATCAGTAACCTAGAGACGAAATGCGTGGATGAATCTGGCGAGACGATACCGGAAGAGCGGTGCGATCCCCTTACCGACGACCATCAAATCCTATGGTCTGGCACAATTGACGAGAGAGATTGGGAAGAGGCGAAAAAAATTTTGAGGAGCATGGAATTCGCTAATAGCTAATGTCTGAGGGCTAAAAGCCTCTCCCCCATTCGTGTGCGCTTTTCGTTAAGCGGTATATACTATTAAATATGGAGCATCACTCATTTATGCCGAAAAAAGGACAAGTGGATTATACCAACGCCAGGTATGCGCCGGTGCTGAACTGTGTCGTCAGGTACAAAGAAAAAATATTAATTGTGCAGAGAACTTCTAAGATGAGACTTTATCCTGATCTGTGGAATGGTATATCTGGATTTCTCGATGATGAAAAAAAAGTTGAAGATAAAGCCAAAGAGGAGCTTGTAGAAGAAATTGGTATAAGACCTTCCCAAATTAGTGCGTTAAGGCGGGGCGAAATTTTTGAAAAAGAAGACGAAAAATACAGCAAAACATGGATCATTTATCCTGTTTTGGTTGATGTTGATACGGACGAGATCATGTTGGACTGGGAAGCAGAAAATTTTAAATGGATAAAACCCAGCGAGCTCAAAGATTACAATCTAGTCCCGGGTTATGACCACGTTGTACATGGTCTTTTGGCAAAGTCATAAGAATGCCGTTCTTTTTTCTTTCATTTATAATTACAGACTTTAAAATTATTTAAAAATTTAAAATTATAAATTTAAAACTTCGAGCAAGCTGCAAAGAAGTTTCTTTGTCAATTGTTTGTGTCAAATGTTTTTCTTCTTTTTTAGCATTTGTTCCCCATTCGTTGATTTGTGTTATTTTTCCAGCAGGTATAAACTAAAGTTTGAATAAATTAAACACTATAATGAACGCTCTCCCGCTTCATATTTTTGCCATATATTTTTCGCCCTATACCGCGCACGCAGTTGATGTGGACGGAGTCATATATCCGACAGTTGAGCACGCCTATCAGTGCATGCGCTACACTGATGAAAAAATCACCAAAGAGATAATAAACGCGCGGAGTCCTGTTAAAGCGTGGCAAACCTCATGCAAATATAAACATTTGCAAAAACCGGACTTTAGGCCAAGAAAAAGAGAAATTATGAAAAATCTCATGAGAGCCAGGGCGCTTCAGCATGAGGAGGTGAGGAAGGCGCTTCTGGATTCCGGAGATGCTCCAATTGTAAAACACATAACTACCTATCCTCCGGGAGACGGTTTTTGGGACGATGGCGAAAATGGAGAAGGGGAGAATCAAATGGGAAAAATTTGGATGGAAATAAGAGAAGAGCTCAGAAGTCAGCCACACTATACCTACTAGATTTATTAATGTGGAGCTATAATATTATCATTAGAAATTAGATATTATAATTTAGTACTTTAATAATATGGATCTATCTATACTTGTAAAAGCGTTCGGTATTTATTTAGCTGTAAGCGGCTTGTTCTTGCTCGTTAAAGGCAAGACCTTGCCACTTATATTAAAAGATTTTTTTGACCATCCGGCAATTATATATTTGGCGGCGATGGCTCTTGTATTGTTCGGTTCTCTAATTATTGTCGGGACAAATACTTTTGAGACAGTGGAACAGGGGTGGCTCACGGTAATTGGTTGGATAGTCCTCGCGAAAGGTCTTACGTACACATTTATCCCCGACGCGTTTTCAAAACTTTCTGTAAAAAAATTAAGACCATGGCTTATTGTTTGGGCAATAGTTGCAATAATTCTCGGCGTGTATATGTATGTGTCATTTTAAGCATCGTCGCTTAAACTGATAAAAAAAAGACCCGTGCGGGTCTTTTTTTTATAAATACTACATCGCTTGCTCAGTTTCAGTTTCTGGAGTATTTTCTTCTGTAGAAGGAGCGCCGTTATCATTACCGCCATTTGGGTTTGTTGTCTCGTCCATGATAAATGCAAATTAAAATCTGTTAATGGGTTCGACGTTTTCATCCTATCATTGATAAATATTTCTGTACACCTCCCTTTTCTTATGAACTGTTGATAACAATTTGATTATGAATATAAATCCGTTAAGATTGAATATACTGACCTTTCTCACATAGGTTAGTTAGCATAAATAGAGGATTTTTGAATTGGATGCGACGGTCTGGAGCGTGAAATGGCCTGAGACGTAATATAATTACGATGAAAAGGCATTTCGCGGGAAGGCCGAGCAGGCAGTCAAAAAGAGGAAGCCGATAATTTTATAAAGGAGCTTAATAAATCAAGCGAAGAAGGCAAACCGATTGCCACTGAAGTTGAACCTCTTGATAAATTTTATGAAGCTGAAGATTACCACAAGAATTATTACGAAAAAAACAAATCAGAGCCATATTGCGAGCTTGTCATAAACCCCAAGCTGGAGAAAGTCCAAAAGGAATTCTCTAAACTGTTACAAAAATAATTCTCCATTAGGAATTAGATATTAGGAATTAGGAATTTATTTTTAGTGTGCTTACCCGGGTACTTCTTACTGACGTAATTATTGTGGTAAGATGATGTTATGGAAGAAAAAAATTTGCCAAAAAGTGATACGGAATGGAAGGAAAAGATGACCGAAGAAGAATATCGCGTAATGCGCGAGAAGGGTACGGAAGCGCCTTATAGCGGCAAGTACGTGCATGAGAACAAAGACGGCACGTACGCCTGCGCCGCTTGTGGTAATCATTTATTTTCCTCCAAAGCCAAATTTGATTCCGGTACCGGCTGGCCGTCTTTTGATGAAGCTTTACCGGGATCCATTACTGAGCGTGAAGATCGATCGCTCGGTATGGCGCGCACAGAGATTGTTTGCGCGAAATGCGGTTCCCACCTTGGCCATGTTTTTAATGATGGTCCGACGAATACAGGGAAGCGCTATTGCATGAACTCTGTCTGTCTCGATCTTAGAGCCCATCCACGATCTAACCACCAGATATAAAGCAAGACATGGCTTGCCTGCCATTATGGTTCAATTGCTTCACCATCCTGAGGAACTCGAAGGAGATAGTGGATGGGCTCTTAAAAAGAACGGTAAGAATTAAGAAGATATACCGCAAGAGTCGACTTCTAATTATTCGTATTCATCCCCGACGCTTCGGTCGGAGCTCCGACCGAAGCGTCGGAGTTGTATATTCTTATATTAGTATTTATGAGCTATCTTAGAAAATATCTTGCGGAATTTGTGTACGGAGCAATAGACGGAACTGTTACTACTTTCGCGGTTATCGCTGGCGCTCTCGGTGCGTCCTTGAGCCCCGCTGTTATATTGATTCTGGGCTTCGCCAATCTCTTCGCAGACGGTTTCTCAATGGCCGTTTCAAATTATCTGTCCACTAAATCCAATAATGACTTATTGGTTATTAATTCTGAAAAGTTTCCGGTGAAAACCGCTTGGGCGACATTTGTTTCGTTTGTCGTGATCGGCTTCATTCCTCTGTTTTCTTTCGTCGTTGCGCCATTTTCAAGCTTTGTGGACTCTCATAAATTTATTATTTCAATAATACTTACAGCCCTGGCGTTTTTTGGCATCGGCTGGACCAAAGGAATAGTGGTAGAAAAAAATCATTTTTCATCCGCTCTGGAGACATTGCTTGTTGGAGGTGCCGCCGCTGTTATTGCTTATAGTGTCGGGTATTTCTTGAGGGGAGTAATAAATCCATAATAACCATTACTTACTCATTACATTTTTGACAGTAGACACCTCTTTTTGTTAAGCGGCACCTACTGTTTTTTGTCGAATGTTCACATACCGCTATTTGTCGCTATAGCGACAAATAGCGGTAGTGTGATTTTTCAGTTTCGTCAGCGCGAAAGCGCGTTTTTTTAACTTTGTTTAACGAAACTTTAATCTAACTCGAATACAGTTATAAATTATCACTATAAAATATTTAACATATGAATATTTTACTTTGGCTCATATTTGGAGGTCTTGCCGGGTGGATAGCCAGCTTGATCACGGGCAATGATCCGAGTTTAGGTATTATTGGAAATATCACGGTTGGTATCGTGGGTGCTTTTATAGGAGGATGGATTGCTGATAAAGTACAAATAGGTTCTGGCGGAGTCGGACCAGACAGGCCGACCGGGCTTATGAGTTTTATGTGGGCGGTTGTCGGCGCAATCATTCTCTTAGCCATTATAAATTTAATATTTTAAAGGTACTATGCCAGCAAAATCAAAAAAACAACAAATGGCGGCTGGAGCTGCCTTATCCTCAAAAAGGGGAAAACGAAGTGGCAAATCCCTGAAGGGCGCGTCAAGAGGAATGTATAAGTTTATGTCGGAAAACTAGTTGAGGGATGTGGCAAAAACCAAGCGTAAAAATCTTCTCCGCAAAAAATCATGAATCGAAAGATTGACATTGTGTTTAGTGCGTGTATTATAATAACCAGTTGAATTTCAAATCCATAAAGTCCGCAAGATCCTCCGGTATTCCGGAGGGTTGGGTCTTGCTTGCTCCGCCGAAGCTTTTTAGGGGCTGGACGATTCCTGCAATTCATTTTCATGAGGCGTGGGAATCCGGGATCTCCCGTAATAGAGATAATTGATGTCGTCCGTGAGGAGTCAGAGTCAATGAGAGTTAATGCGATTTTCGCGTTCTAAATTAAGGTGGCACCACGGTTTTATGGTGAGAGATACTGACCAAAATCCCGTCCTTATCACGCAATTTTTAATTGTGTGAAGAGGACGGGATTTTTCGTTTAAAAAGTTCTTTGCAAAATCAAAGTTTAAAATTATGAAAAAAAATGCAATAAAGTGTAGTTGCGAAGGTGAGCTAAAGCTTTCCCTTACTATCGGAGGGCAAGATCCGGTGTTTGTTTACAAATGTTGCCTCTGCGAAAGGGAAATCTTTATCTTGGAGTGTACCGATGTGCTCCGATGTTCTAGCAGTCTATCTCCACAGTGTTGGGGTTTAGCAGGGAGGCCGAAATGATCAGAATAAAATCACTTTGGTGCCGTTCGTGCTCTAAGGTTCTGAGGGTGCGCGTTAACGGTACGTACCCAATCTGCCCGTATTGCCGCGCTCCGTTCATTCCGCCATACAATCCGAACGACTTTGATTATTTTCTTGCGCCGATGAAAGGTCGTAAGAAACCATTGACGCCTCGTTAAACAAACGAGGTGTTTTTTATTCTTCCACCCCAAGAATGTCAACGCTAAGCGTTGACATTCTTGGGGTGGAAGAATGCAAGCTGTTGGTATATTATGTCGGAATGAAAGATGAAAAAATCGTATTTTATTCAGCGTTGGGATTCTTCCAGCTGGTTTACATTATCATTCACGTTCTAGTTTTCTTGTTTGTCGCCACTTTTATCCCCGCAATTTCAGGATATTTCAAATGGCTCTTGGGGCTTTGTTTTTTGATCCTTTGTTTTTCTTTTGTCCCGGCGTTTTTTGCGACTTTTGACCGTAATACATTTTTTTCTCGGCTTGTATATCGTACAGCGGCTGTTTGGTCGGGCGTGATTATATATGTGTTTTTTTTCATCTCTCTGGCATCCGCTTTTCAGCTTATCTTTGATTTTGTAGGTTTGTCCATAAATATGTCAATCGTAGCGATGGTCTTTATCGCCTCAGCTTTGGCTGTTTGCCTTTATGGATACTTTAACGCGGCTACTCTAAAAATAAAAAAACTCCAATTAAAAATTGACAACGTGCCAGATGACTGGAAGAAAAAAAAGATGATTTTTTTTAGCGATACGCATTTCGGACAAATCATAGGTGGACTACAAGCGAATAAAATTGTGGACAAGATTAATAGTATGAATCCGGACATTATTCTCATCGGCGGTGACATTTTTGACGGATCCGTAGTGAATTTTGAAGACATGGCGAAACGGCTTGGTCGCTTGAAAGCGGTACATGGAGTTTATTTTATTACAGGCAACCACGAGGTTTATACCGAGACAAGATGCCGACTGTCGGTTATTGACCTACTCGCGGCAAATAATTTAGTGTGTCTGGACGGGAAAAAAATAGACGTAAATGGAATTGATATTGTCGGGGCCGGTTATATTGAGAGCGATGACAAAAATCGATTTTTTAATTTTATTTCAAAACTGGCGCTTGCCGGAAACAAGACGACCGTTGTGATTAAGCATGTACCGGAGCATATTGAAGTGGCGGCCACTAACGATATAGATTTGATGCTTTTCGGCCATACTCACAACGCGCAGATATTTCCGTTTCAATTTTTACCGGACATCATCTATAGAGGGTATGGCTATGGCTTAAAAAAATTCGGCAGAACGCACGTCTATACGTCAAGCGGAGTTGGTACATGGGGCCCTCCTTTTCGCGTAGGAACAGTATCTGAAATTGTAGAAATCACATTCGTTTGACTTTTTTTTAAATATTCCCCATCTTCCATCTCCGAATCCCATTAATCTTAATCCATTCTTAATGTTCGCTAAAGTATCATCTAATAGGTGCATCGTGTTCCTTGGATCGCTCGCTAATGACTGTCTACCCGGCTCCGCCGGACAATAGCAGAATTGGCGCGTGGTTAATATTACAAAAAACATCTCTACCTCCTCTCCTCTTCCGTGTTAATAAGAGGGGAGGACAAAGGAGAGGTGATTTTGGTGTTCATCTGTTAGACACCTTGCATGTTGCATAATAGATAGTAACGATTCATTAATTTGGGCGAAGAAGAATTTGGGCGAAGGAGAATTGTGCACCGCATATATAAATCAATATGAACAATATTTTTCATAAATCGCCGTTTTTCATATCTTTGGCTACCAGTTTAGTCACCACGCTGATCGTTATTTCCGTGTTTGCGAGCATATCTGTCGGTGGAAGCGCGCTGTCGCCTATAGCGGAAGAAACGCGCAGAGCGGAACAGGCCTATCTTGGAGAAACTGAGTCCGTGGTCGTAGATACGGTGAAGCATGCGAATCCCGCGGTTATCTCCATTACTGTCAGAAAAAATGTTCCGCTCATAGAGCGGTATTATGAAGATGAGGATTTGTTTGGTGGAATATTCGGCGTCCCCTCGGAAAGATATGAGGAGAGAAATTTTGAAGAAAGAGAGATAGGCGGTGGTTCGGGTTTTCTAATCTCAACGGATGGCTACATAGTGACCAATCGGCACGTGGTTGAGGATCCCAATGCCACTTATACCGTATTTACGAACGATGGAAAGAAACATGACGCGGAAATAATTGACAAAGACCCCGCTCTGGATATCGCCATAATAAAAATCAGTGGCGGAAACCATCCTTATCTTTCCTTTGCTGATTCCAATAATCTTGAAGTGGGTCAGAGCGTCATAGCAATAGGTAATGCTTTGGGCGAATTCAGGAATACAGTATCTACCGGAGTGATATCCGGCTTGGGTAGAACTATTATAGCGGGAAGTTTGGGAGGTCAGTCGGAAGTGGTGGATCAGGCGATTCAGACAGACGCGGCCATAAATTTTGGCAACTCGGGTGGCCCATTACTGGATCTCAGTGGTCGGGTCGTCGGTATGAATGTGGCTGTTGCGTCTGGATCGCAAAATGTCGGTTTTGCCATTCCCTCCAACAACATAAAGAGCGCGGTGGACTCTGTCCGAAGGCAAGGAAAAATAATCAGGCCATACATGGGTATAAGATATGTCCAGATAACGCCGGAAATTGCGGAAGAAAATTCTTTATCTTCATCGCGAGGAGCTTGGGTGGTAAGTGGAGTTGGGCCCGTAGAGCGCGCGGTGGTGCCGGGCGGGCCGGCGGATAAATCAGGCATAAAAGAGGGAGATATTATTTTAGAAATTGACGGGGTAGAAATCACCTCAGGTAAAAGTTTGAGTTCATTGGTGCGAGACAAGAATGCCGGTGATGTGATCACCCTTGTTGTTCTGAGAGACGGTCGGCAGTTTACCACAAGTGTAAAACTTGGAGAATTTGCTCCACGCTAGTCCTTTCCTCCCCTTCCCCTCTTTAGAGGGGAAGTGCTCCGCAGAATTTATCGGATAAATTCTGCGGAGCGATGGGGTGTCTTTATTTCTTCTTCCTATTCGTATATCCATCCCCGACGCTTTGGTCGGGGCTCCGACCGAAGCGTCGGAGTCGTATATTCGTATTAATCCGTATATTGGTATTATTTTTTGTTATTTGATGCTTACCAAAGGTGTGGTATTCTGTTACAAATAAGTGATATACATGAATAACTCCGAAGAAAATTCTGTTCCGATTATTATCTCCGTGGGAGGCTCTCTTATCGTTCCCAATGCGATAGACGTGGAATTTCTACGGACTTTCAAAGATATCATTCTCAAGCACATAGGGAATGGCAAACGTTTCGTGATTATATGCGGAGGCGGCAAGACAGCGAGACATTACCAGGACGCCGCGAGGGAAGTGAAATCTTTGACCGCGGATGACTTGGATTGGCTTGGAATTCATAGCACACGGTTGAACGGACATTTGGTGAGGACTATATTCCACGATCACGCGCATCCTGAAATTGTCAAAAATCCTCACGAAGACGTGCGCTTCAGAGAAAGCATTTTGGTGGCCGCTGGGTGGAAGCCCGGTTTTTCTACAGATTATGATGCGATATTGTTGGCAAGAAATCTTGATGCAAAAAAAATGGTCAACCTTTCAAACATCAATTATGTTTACGATAAAGACCCAAACAAATTTGATGATGCTAAACCTTTGCGCAACATTACCTGGCAAGAGTTCAGGAAATTAATACCAAGTGAATGGAGTCCCGGTTTATCATCTCCTTTTGATCCCGTGGCCTCGAAACTCGCCGATGAGATAAAAATGGAAGTTGCGATAATAAACGGAAAAAACCTAAACGAACTCGACAACTATCTCTCCGACAGAGATTTCACCGGAACAAAAATCACTTCCTAATCAATGGGTTATCTTCTCTTCTTCCTCCTTTCCTAAAGGAGGTGGTTCATTCTCATGAACCGGAGGATTTTTCCCCTCTTCCTCTTCCCCTCATTAGAGGGGAAGAACCTCGCTTCGAGGCGATGGGGTGCTCATTTATAATTAAAAAATTATTTTAAAATTTAAAATACAAATTTAAAATTTCGAACAATCCCGTCAGCTGTCAATTGTCCATGTCAAATGTTTTTCTCCATTTGTGGCATTCGTTCTTATTTGTGGATTTGTGTTGTTTTTGCTCTAGCTTGTAATTTGGTGCTTCTATGGCATGATGTTCTTATGGAACTAATCAGAAAATTCGAAAATATAACCAAGGGTGATGCGGCACTCGCGGGCGGCAAAGGCGCTTCTTTGGGCGAGATGACGCAAGCCGGCATACCCGTCCCTCCCGGTTTTGTTTTGCTTTCTGAAGCTTTTGAGAAATTTTTGGAAGAGACTGATTTAAATGTGGAGATAGATTCAATATTGCACACGGTGGATCACAGGGAAATGCACACGGTGGAAGGAGCTTCAGAAAAAATTCAATCGCTTATCAAGGAAGCCCAAATGCCGAATGATATTGCGGAAGAAATAGAAAAGAATTTCAAAAAATTAGGTGCTAAGTTTGTCGCTGTAAGATCATCTGCTACTGCCGAAGATTCCTCAGAAGCCGCATGGGCGGGTCAGCTTGATAGTTATTTGAATACAACAGAAGATAAAGTGCTGGAAAATGTTCAAAGATGCTGGGCATCGCTTTTTACACCGCGGGCTATTTTTTATCGATTTGAAAAAGAACTCCACAGGACAAAAATTTCCGTTGCTGTAGTGATACAAAAAATGGTGGAGTCAGAAATTTCCGGCATCGCTTTTTCCGTTCATCCAGTGACAGAAGACAGAAACCAGCTAATTATTGAAGCAGGGCTCGGTCTTGGAGAGGCGATAGTCTCCGGGCAGATTACGCCGGATTCTTATGTAGTAGAAAAAAACTCGTCAGATGGTGAGCCGGGTCGAACCACACGTCGGATCATAGACAAAAATATCTCCGAACAAGACCGCGGACTCTATCGGCTTATTCGTGAGAATAAGAGAATAGTAGCAAAGGAAAAAGATGAGGAGTCAAGAGAGTCTGGAAATGAGTGGGTAGAGATACAGCCACAAACAGGCTCTGCGCAAAAGCTTTCGGATGCCGAGATCTTGGAGCTTACCGAACTGATTCTTAAAATAGAAAACCACTACGGCTTTCCGTGCGATATAGAGTGGGCCTATGAGAAGAGCAAATTTTATATCACCCAATCCCGCCCGATTACCACTTTGAGTTTGGCTGGATCCGATGCTGTCGAGGATGTAAAAGAAGTATGGGTGAATAATGCCTCAATTGAAAAAGCAAGCTACCAGGTAATGTCTCCAGTTATAGGATTTGGTATGAAGGTCGGCGAGGAGGCGTTTGATGGAAGGAAAAAAAACCGTTATCTCAGCAGGCGTTTCTATCTCTTAAATGGTAGAAAACTTGAAGGGATGTATTACCCAGAGAACGATCTTTCAGACTTCGCGGAAGATATCCTTGAATTTATTTATACACAGCCTGATAGGGTTTGGAATAATCACAGCGAGTCATATTCTTTGAACGCGAGACTATTTGATCGCTCAAAAGAACTATCAAAGACAGACTTTTCAAAATACAGCAACGATGGGTTGGCGCAACTATATATGGAATTTACAGAGCTTCAGGAAAAAGCTCATGCATATTCTCTTGCGACAACATGGTTTGTGGACAGTACTGGTGGGTTGTTTGCAAATAAGCTTCTTGAAAATACAAAGGATATAGTAGATCGCAATAATTCCAAACTCAATCCTTCAGAAGTGTTCACAGTTTTGACTACACCGGAAAAAGAAAGTTTTGCTATACAAGAAGAATTAGCTTCTTTGCAAATTTTAAAGAAAATCGCAGAAGATCCAAAGGCAAAGAAAGTTTTCGAAGAGTTGGCTTCATTTCAAACTCTTCCTTCAGAATTAAATCAGGAAATTGGAAGAGAAATTTTAGATCATTTTGAAAAGTGGAGATGGGTTCCGTTCGGTTATACCGGTCCGGCTTATAATCTGGATTATTACTTGAGTATTTGGTCGGGATTAATAAAAGAGAATTTCAATGCGGCTTCCGCGATATTACAGCTTCAAAATAGAAAATCAGAAATCCTAAAACAAAAGGATCAGATTGTGAAAGAGTTGAAAATATCTGAAAAAGATAAAACAATTTACGACATTGCGGCGGATATGACATTCTTGAAAGGTTATAGAAAAGACTGTTCGTATATGTGCTTTTACGCGCATTCTTTTTTGGCAAAAGAAATAGTTTCCAGGATGAACGTCACTGAGGAACAACTTTCTCTTCTTACTTACGTTGAAATATATAAATTGTTGCGCGGAGAAATGAAATTCAATACAGAGGAAACAGAAAAAAGAAAGGGTAAGGCCATTATGCTACCTAAAAATGAATTAGATTTTGAGGTTATTGTCGGTCCGGATGCGGAAGAATTTTTGAAAGACAAGGTAATTAAAAAAGAGGAAATTGATATTGATGCCGATGCTTTCAAGGGGAACTGTGCCTCATCAGGGCACGCAAAAGGAATCGTTAAAATTATCAATAAACCGGAAGAGATGGGTAAGATGAATCAAGGCGACATCATGGTTGCGCATACTACTTTTCCTTCGCTCGTTCCGGCCATGAAAAAAGCAGTAGCTATCATTACGGAAGACGGAGGTATCACTTGTCATGCGGCAATTGTTGCGCGAGAGCTTAAAACTCCTTGTGTTACTGGAATAAAAACAATAACCCAGGTTCTGAAAGACGGGGATGAAATAGAGGTGGATGCGGACAATGGATTAGTGAGAATGTTAAAAAAGTCATAAATATGGACACTGTAAAGAAAGCAAAATATCTTAATGATGGAGATAAGTGGATGCTTGCGGAAGAAATTCCCGATATTGATTTTCAGTTTTCTCAAATCTGGCTGTCTTCTTTCGTAAATGACATTGAAAGGAGCATCGGGGTAAGTTACAAAAAAATTCTTTGCGTTTACAAAGGCTACAACCTCAAGTTTTATTACGGCGAAAAAGATTCGGATGAACTGGCTAAACATATTTTGAAATTAATTTTGGATGATCCGAAGTTTGGCGAAAAAATTAACAGCGAGATAAGACGGCTTTCGAAGAAGTTCAAGAAGTTTTCCGAGCAGATTAGTTCGGGGTTTCTAAAAAAACTCTCAAACAATGAGTTGGCTGATCTATATAAGAAATTGGATGAACTTCACACCGAGCTTTACACATGGGGTTGGGTTCCCAATGCTGTGGATATGTTCCACGCCAATTTCACGAACTATCTCAAAAACATAGTCACTTCCAAGTTGTCAGAAGATAAGGTTAGCCAAGCTTTGATGAGTTTAAGTACTAGCCCTGAAAAAAGCATTGTTCAGCAAGAACATGGATCGTTTTTAAATCTGGTACGCTTGAAGCAGAAAGGATTAAGCGAAACTAAATTAGATAAATCGATTAAAGATCATCTGGACAGATACTTCTACCTAAAACACCTATGGATAGGCAAGGAAGGTGTGTACACGACAGAATATTATAAGCAAGAAATTGATAAGTTTATTGCTTCAGGTGAAGACGCCGGAGAGTTGCTCCAAAAAGAGACAGACATTCTTAAAGAAACTATCGATGAGCGAAAAAAACTGATCAAAGAATTAAAACTTGACAAAGACCAGATCAAGTTTTTCGATATTTACGCTGACTTTGCTGTAACGAAACTGTTTAGACGCGACACTCAAATCTTCTGGTCATACAAGATGGACTTTGTTTTTCAAGAGCTGGCCAATCGGTTCGGCATTTCCTTTATGGAAAGTCGATTTCTATTCCCGAATGAGATAATTGAAGGGTTAAAGGCCAGCAAACTTGCAGCTGAGTTGAAAAAAGAAGTGGCCGAACGAACTAAGTATTGCGTTTATTATGCTGAAAAAGGGCTCGACATTTTATATTTCGGCGGTGAAGCCAGGAAATTGGAAAATAGTTTGCAGTCAGCTTCATTGGAAGGAATAACCGAGCTAAAAGGCCAAACCGCTTGTGTCGGCAAGGTTACCGGTAAGGTCAGAATCATAAACTCCATTGCTGATATGAGAAAAATGGAACAAGGCGACATTTTGGTCAGTATTGCAACGAATCCGGATATTGTTCCCGCCATGAAAAAAGCGGGCGCAATCGTCACCGAACAGGGTGGAATAACTTCCCACGCAGCCATTGTGTCGCGTGAATTAAGGACTCCGTGTGTCATCGGTACCAAAATTGCCACTAGAGTCCTAAAAGATGGAATGATCGTTGAGGTGGATGCGAATAAAGGTATCGTAAAAATTCTGGGAAAATAGCTTTGACTAATTATGCAACCGAGTAATCAAAACAAGGAGACGTGGCTGGAATTTGTCTGGCCCGGGTATCATTGGTACCAAGGTATTAATCCGGCGTTTGCTTATATAGAGGACATTCCAAAGTTAGGCTATAGATTTTCGAAGTTTGCCGTAGGCTATTCGAGAGGAACCGAGTCTTTCTATTACATTAAAGACGAATTTGAGAACTACGGAGCAGAATTTTTTGAGGAAATAAAGAAAGACCCTAATTTGCTCAACAAAATTCTGGCCAAGACCAATAGCGCGGCGGAAGCGATTTTTAAGCTGGGCAAAAAATGGCAGGATCTGGATTTTACGAAACTGAACAATAAAGAACTTCTTGCTTGTCACAAAGAACTGTTTAAGTGGGACAAACAGCTTTGGCGAAATGGCCAGATCCCCAATCTGCTTGAATTGCACAACAGTTATTTAACCAACTATGTTCAAAAAGTCATCAAAGAAACTTTCCCGTATAAAAATTCGAGCGAAGTTTTTTCCATTTTTACCACTTCGACCTATGAATCCGTTTCGCAACAGCAGGATCGAGCTTTTCTCAAATTGCTTGGCCAAGCGAAGAATAAGAACATCGCGGGACTTCTGGAAAAACATTGGAAACAATACACCTGGATGACTTATGGATGGGCTGGTCCGGCGCTTTCGCTGGATTATTTCCAGGAATGTTTTGAGCGGGCAATAAAAGATCAAACGATTAGCCGGAAGATTGAAGAGTCGTCAGTCCAGAAAGCAAAAATATTATCGGAACAGTCGGCGCTGCTCAGGAAAATGAGTGCCACCGACAGAAAATTGGTCATACTTTTACGATCTCTTCTCGAACAGAAAGCTAAGCGCGTCGACGGCCACTCCCTGACCTACTTTCTGGCAGAACAAATGATGGCAGAAATCGGTAAGCGCGTTGAACTTTCGATGGATTTGATGAGGATGGCGCCGCCAGATGATGTGGCAGGTCTGTTTAAAATCGTGAATAGAAAACGCCTTCAAGAAGAGTATTACCGCGTTTTGTTGTGGTTTGACGAAAGCGGATTAAAGAAGCTGGTTAGTAAAGAAGCGGAGGAAAAGCTGAAGTATATTCAAGACCGATTACCAAAAGCGGAAGTAACGGATGAGATAAAAGGCCAATTGGCTTATCGCGGTAATGTAAAAGGAAAAGTCAGAGTTATTTTAGATATTAAGGATAGCCATAAACTGCAGCCAGGAGAAATTTTAGTGACCAGAATGACTGACCCGAGTTATGTGCCGATCATGAAAATCGCCGGGGCTATAATCACTGATGTCGGCGGCATAACTTGCCACGCCGCCATCGTCTCCCGTGAACTTGGCATTACTTGCGTTGTGGGCACCAAAATCGCCACCAAAGTACTGAAAGACGGAGATTTGGTGGAGGTGGATGCTAACAGTGGTACAATTAAAATCATCAGATAACCAACTTGGTATGAGCAACAGCTTTGAACATCAAGAAAGTAAAGAGGAGCCCGAACAATTTATTGTCGTCGAGGTGTCAGATTTGGATGGCGGAATAGTTGGGTATGAGGTAATGCCGCTGGCTCAAGCCAAGAAGCAGAACGATGACCCAAATGTTCAAAAATTACCAGATAAAATGCCTGGCGCTTTACACGGAAGCGATCCGGATCGAGAAGTATTTTGGAGAGAAATAAGCAATGACGAAGGGCCAATGTCCAAAGAGCAAGCCGAAGATTATTCTAAAACATGGGGAGGTTTGGCGACCATGAAATGGGATGAATACACTGCTAAATGGAACAAAAAAACATCTCCACCCAAAATGGAAGAAGAACTTTCTTCAAAAGACATGCTCAAAGGTGAATTGGTTAAAATTGAAGGAGAAAGTTTTTTTCTCGAACATAAAGATGGCGGTTTATCGTCCAATTCAGAGATTTTAGATTTCGTGCGTAAAGAGTGGCCCTATGGTGGGGCTGCGTTAAAAAATATGAATGATGGGTTGACAAGGGATGAGCTCGAAATCATCAGAGACAATAAAGGGCAAATCATCGGAATATGTAGCTATCTAGTGCACAAAGAAAATACAAAGGATATGACTGGGGACGGCCATTTGTCTATGACTCTGATAAAAAAAGAATACAGAACAGGAAAAAGTTTAGGATCTTTTATAACTAAGAAAGCCGTCGAAAGGATCATAGACTCTGCTAAACAACGGACGGGGTTTAAGCCGCCGGTAGTGGTAACTGGCGAAGCTTTGACCGAAGGCGGATGGTCGCTTATGCAAAAAATAAGCGCTGATTATGGAACAGATGTTCGATTCGATATAGGTTCAGATGCTTTGCTTTTTTTAATGTATCAAGTTAGAGGGTTAAATTATTAGATTAATTATAAAACATGAAAAATATTGAAACTGCAACAAGCGTCGAGCGGAAGGAGTTCGGCAAGAATGTTCACGTTGTTCTTGAGTTTTTAAGACATGCCACACCGGGGAAAAATCCGGACGGGACTTCGGCCGATTTTATTACCGAAGGAGGCAAAGAAATGGCGAAAGAGTTGGGTAAGACAAGGCCAGAGGAGGAAAAGATCGCCGGTTACAGTTCACCAGCAAAAAGAGCTCAAGAAACTGGAGACTTGTATTTGGATAATACAGATGAGAGCATAGAAGTCATAAACCGGAAACTGTCTGAAATCCCTGCCGGTTACCCTAAACAGAAGGAGGGAAATACATTCAGAATGAAAACTAAGCAGGAACTTGCGCCTGTCGCCGGTTTTGCAAAGATAATGCCACTTGCTCAAGCGTACGCGAAAGAACAGAAAGAGGCCGGTTCAAAGACTGATGCTTTGACTCACATCATTCAGTTTTATTTAGACAATCCGGAATTATGCAGAGAAAACGGAGTGGACCTTCCGAGAGACTCGGCTTCCGCGATTGCTTATAGGGTTGCTACCGAATTAAGAATGACGGAACGTCTTTATGAAGACACTGACATACGTCTCATTAATGTTTCGCATGGCCCGAAATTGGAACCATTTCTCAAAGAGATTGTAGGTTTTGAAAAATTGGAAGATATAGGCGGAGCGGTCAAAGAGGGAGAAGGTTTGCAATTTGAAGTAGATATTGATGACCAGAAAAATAAAAAAGTGACTCTTGTTTTCAGAGATAAAAAATACGAGTTGACTCCACGGCAGATCGATACTATTTCTGAATTGTCGGAAGAGTATAAAGAAAAAATGAAGGGGGAGAAAGAAAAGACTCAATAATATAAAAAAACAAGCCCGGCTCCTGTGAAGAAGTCGGGCTGTGTTGTTTAAAGACTCGTGCTTAGCCGAGCGGGATGAAATTGATGCTCGGTGGAAGGAACTCATCATTCCTGTCCTCTATGAGAATCATCTCACCCTCTTGAAGGTCGGTCCGTAGGTCGGGGCGGTCCTTGAGGGACGTTCCAGCCAAGGCGGCGGCGACGGCGTTGAGAGTCGGTGCATGGCCGAAATACATGGTTTCAGCGTTGCCGACGGCGCTGTGTGCTTTTTCGGCGGCCAATATCTCTTCTGCGGCAAGCTTGCCGAGCCGATCCACGGCTGCGATTTGTTCCTTGGAGTATGCCGCCAAGTTGCCACCGTGTTCCTTGTGAGCTCCTTCCATGACGGCACGGTCGTCGCTGACCTCCGGAAAGAGGTGCGTGATTTCCACAAGAGGCGCGTCTTTTTCATCAATCTGCCCCACTGTGACCATGACGGCACAGTATGCCGTTCGTAAAGCCGCAGAGTGGCCGATGAGTTCTAGGCGAACAATCGCTTCGTCTCCTAAGCTGTCAAGCAGCCGTGCCGCCTGTTCCCGGGCCTTCTGGATGTCCAGGTGCCGGTGGACGTTACTGATTCCATCGTAATTTTTTGCCGCAAAATGTCGGACAAGGATTCTTTTCATATAAGGATTTGCTCTCGTATTCAGTACTCAAAACACCTGTACATCAGGTGTCTAACGCCAATTTATGCGCGAGTCTGTCAAAGAGCCGGTTAAAACCATATTAGCATAGTTTAAAGGTACTGTCAATAGTTTGATATTGTCTAAGAATAGTGGTTAAATTAAATCAATTAATCCCAAAAATCATAAAAATTTTTACAACACGTCATGCTAGAGAGAAATAATTATCACGAAATCATAAGAAAGTATGAGAATTCCTTTTGATAAAAAATGGCAGTTGTTTCTAAAAGAGGACTACGCGAATTACTTTTTCGTTTATTCTACTTGGGAAGGATATACGTATATGCCCGAAAAATGGGGTTTTGAAAATGGACGTTTTATGGCGGCGGAATTCATAAATGGCGCGTGTAATTTATTTATGCCTCAGGAATACTACGACGAGATGAACCGGCGGAATTATCGATCTCTTTTTGGCGAACCGGAGAAATGGGATAAGCTCCACAAAATAAACGATAAGGCTTCCGCGGAACTTTTTGCTTTTTCACGACATCTTCTGGAGAAAGACCCGAAGAAACTTTCAAATAAGCAAATTTTAGATATTCTTCGTGAATTTTTTCGGATACAGAATCTTGTCCACGTACCAAGAGGCCCGATTTGGCAGATGGAAACTCCTGATAACATTCTGAACAATTATTTATATTCATATTTGGAGGAACAGAAAAAAGAAAAGAGGTCCGAGATTGATACCGGAGAGGCTTTTAGAATTCTGACTGCACCGCTTGAAGACAGTATTTTAACAAAAGAGAGGTATGAATTGGCTTCAGTCGCTTCTATAACGGATAAAAAGAAAAAGGATCAAAAACTGGAGAAACATGCAGTCAAATACGAGTGGTTGGAGTACGGGCTTCAGGGCAGGATATTATCAAAAGATCATTTCCAGAGAGAACTTGAAGAAATCGAAAAGGAAGGTTCACAAACTGTGCTCGAAAGAATTAAAGAATTTAAAGCAAAAACCATTCAGGAACAGAAAAAAATTATCAAAGCATTAAATATCGGTAAAACTCATCAAAGAATTTTCAAAATAGTGAGAGGCTCTCTTTTTTCTCGGCTTTATTCAAAGTATGCTCAGTTCTATGCCTACTATTGTCTGGAGGGACTTTTAAAAGAGATCGGTTCAAGATTTTCACTAAGTTTAGAGGAGACTAGATTTCTTTCCATAAAAGATTATGAGTCGATGCTTGCCAGATCTGGTGCTGATAAAACAAATTGGGGATCCCTGGCTCGATCGCACAAATCGCACAGTCTTCAGATTTCAGATGAAGGTCAGACAGAAATATGGACAGGTGAGGATGCTGATAGGGTAATGAAAAAAGTGAAATGGAAAGAAGGCTCTGTTGAATCGAGTCAATCCGACGAGATAAAAGGCCAGCCGGCTTTTAAGGGGCAGGCAAAAGGAAGAGTAAAGATAATAAATACGGTTCAAGAACTGGCCAAAATGCATTCCGGAAATGTCCTGGTTTCTCATATGACAAATCCGGATATAGTTCCTGCAATGAAGATGGCAGTTGCCATAGTAACTGACCTCGGTGGTATCACCTGTCACGCCGCGATCGTCGCCCGCGAACTCCGCAAGCCCTGCATCATTGGCACCAAAATCGCCACCAAAGTACTGAAAGACGGGGATTTGGTGGAGGTGGATGCTGAGAAAGGTATAATTAAAAAGATATGAAAAAAGAAATTGATTTAGTGTGGACAAGGGATTTCACTTTGTCTTGGGCGGAATGGTGGACGAAATACATGAACCAGAGGCTGATTGAAGTTATCGGCGTTGGAGTAGAAAGTCAGTTGTCTTATTTTAATGGACAACTACTAGAAACTTACCGACTTAAGGAGGAGTCAAAGAATTTTATAGAAGGAGTGGTAAATGTTAATCCGAAAACGGGCTTTTTCGATGATGAGAAAATTGAGCGTTATAAATCTATAATAACAAGCATAAGAGATTTAATAGAGACCGCTAAGAATAAAAATTATGGTGATAAAAATGTTTTTGAGAAAATAAAATCCTTATCCAGTGAAATGTATCCATGGTATACGGTCAGTTATCTTTTGCCGCAAGAACAGTGGGCTTCAATCCTTAGCGCTAAGTATCCTGATGAAGCGCAAGATATACTCGGAAGACTTATCAAGGCAAGAGAGCAATCGGAAGGCACCATAGAGCACCTTGTTGAATATTGGCGAGACATTGCGAAGAATCTTTTAGGATTGAGACAGATTTCTTCAGATTATGCCAGTTTTTTAACATTTACAGAGATAGAGCAAATGCTCGTGGATAAATTATTTATTCCGGATTCAGAAAAGCTTGAAGCACGTTCCCGTCACTATGTTTTCTTTAAAGGGGAAGTTTATACGAGCATCGGTCTAAATGAATTTCTTGATCGAAATGGATTTTCATATGAGCCTGCTGTTTTTGATAAAAAGATTGAAGAATTTAAAGGTATTGTTGCTTCTAAAGGTGGAGAATCGATAAAAGCTAAAGTGCAGGTTATTTTTAAGAACGAGGAGGTGAAGAATTTCAAAGAGGGAAATATTCTTGTTTCAGTTATGACGAATCCATATTTCGTGCCGGCAATGAAAAACGCGGCGGCAATTATAACAGACGAAGGCGGCATTACTTGCCACGCCGCAATTGTTTCAAGAGAACTCAAAGTGCCGTGCATCATCGGCACCAAAATCGCCACCAAAGTACTGAAAGACGGCGATCTTGTGGAAGTAGACGCTAATAATGGCATCGTGAAAGTGGTGAAAAGATCAAAATGACATACCAACAAACTGGAGTTTGTAAGGATGTTGTGATGTTGAAAATGGAGTTGTTATAACGAAAAAATGAAGTAAATTTTAAACCTGCCATTCGAGTGGCGGGTTTAGGTGGCTATGTGAGGCCGTTATTTACCTCGTTATGGATCAAGGAATAATAAAAATCATCAAAAGGCGATGGTTTTATGGATCGAAAAGTGTATAATTAAAAATATGACAAAGGATTGGACGAAATTATATAAAAAACATAAAGGTCAGTGGGTGGCTTTGCTTAATGATGAGAATACGGTAGTCAGTAGCGGTAAGACAGCAAAAGAGGCCGCTGGAAAAGCCAAAGATAAGGGCTTTCACCATGTTTTCTTGACCCGCATACCGGATGAGCTCTTGTCTTTTGTGGGTTTTTCTAGATGATAGTTACTTAACCATTTTCACGCTTAAGGATGAAATTTCCTTATAAAAAACTTTCCACTGGACATGTAAGACCAATAATACCAGTAAGTATTAGTTATTCTGATAAATCTGTTGGGTATTTCGCTATGGTAGATTCCGGTGCTGATATTTGTATTTTTCCATCTGAGATTGGGGAAATCATTGGCATAGATATCCAAAATGGCAGAAAAGGTTATGTTGGAGGAATTACGGAGGGAGAAAAACAACCTTACTTTATTCATGATGTTACTATTGATGTTGGCGGTTGGAAGTATGATATAGAGGCCGCATTTATGCCCACGCTTTCTAAGTTGGGTCATGGCGTTCTTGGACAGATAGGTTTTTTGATTTGTTTATAGTCAAGTTTGATTTTCTTAAAGGGGAGATAGAACTGAAAGATGTCACGCGCAGAAAATAGTACATGACCGTTTCTAAATTAAAAGTTTCCGGCACTGCATTATTAGAATTTTAAAAGACGGAGATTTAGTGGAAGCTTGCCCCGTGGCGAGACCGCGAGCTTTACGGGGTGGATGCGGAAATGGGAATAGTCAAGATTATCAAAAAATCCTAAAATTTATCGTCGAGCTTGACTCCTGTTTTGTCGGCGATTTCTTTTATCCATCTGTCGTGCCTGTCTAGCTGTACTTTAATTGCTACATATTCAATTTTTAGATCTTCAATGGATTTTGCTATACCATCCAGGATTGTGAATAATTCAGACTTAAACTCCGCGAATTCAGACTTAAACTCCGCGAATTCACTTTTTGTTACTACTTCCGCTTTGGTCGCAAAGACAGAAGATAATTTTTTTATATCTTTATCGGTAAGCATTAGATTATTATAGCATATACAAAAGACATGCAAGTTTGATATTATTTGTTTTATGATTATAGTCTCTCAACATTCTAACAGCCAGTCTGTAGAATGTTAGAATATAGAGGATGTTGTATCGAAGCTATATCTATGAAAAATAAGAGTACCAAAAAGGTGTTTTCAGCGGCGAAGCTGAGGAAAATAGCGCTTCAGTATTTGGAGGAAAATCGGCTGATGAGCATTGCTGTATGCAAGGGAAAGAGGCCTTGGGCGGCGACAGTTTTTTTTGCGCATGACAAATCATTCAATGTTTTGTTTTTTTCGCGTCCGGATACTGTTCACGCGCGTTTTGCCAAAGAGAACAATTTAATCGCGGGAACCGTTAATCATAAGCAGGGAAAAACAGGATCCGTGAAAGGAATTCAATTTGAAGGGATGTGCCAATTGGTTTCTGAAAAAGATCTAGGTAAATTTTACAGAATATTTAACAGGCGTTTCTCATGGGCGAAGAAATTTGAAAATGATCATAAGCTTTTTATCATTCGTCTCAAAAACCTATACATGATTGATGATGAGCAATTTGGTCATTTTTATCGTGTGTCGATTCCGATATAAACTGATGTAATCACACCGAAAATCTAAGAGCCCATCCACGATCTCCTTCGAGTTCCTCAGGATGGTGAAGCAATTGAACCATAATGGCAGGCAAGCCGTGTATTGCTTCATATCTGGCGGTTAGATCGTGGATGGGCTATAATGTTGAGTCAAACAAAAAACACTGGCAATTAAGATTTTTACGATTATACTATTATGATGAATTACGATATAAAAGACCCTGGCTTGGCGCCAGAAGGTAAAAAGAGAATTGATTGGGCGGAGCAGGATATGCCTGTTCTCAGAGAGGTAAAAAAAAGATTTAATAAAACGAAACCTCTGGCCGGGATTAAAATCGCGGCATGTTTGCACGTAACATCGGAGACGGCCAATTTAATGATTACGCTGAAGGCGGGAGGCGCGGATACGGTACTATGTGCCTCCAACCCACTTTCCACTCAAGACGACGTAGCGGCCTCGTTGGTGGTCAATGAGCAGATACCTGTTTTTGCGGTTAATGGGGAGGATAATAAAACATACTTCAATCATGTGAACGCCGCGCTGGATCTTAAGCCGCACATTACTATGGATGACGGCGCGGATCTGGTGAGTGAAATACACAAGAAAAGACGCGAATTAATTAAAAACGTGAAGGCGGGAACGGAAGAGACCACTACCGGTGTGATTCGCCTGAAAGCTCTCGCTAAACAGAAGAAGCTGACTTTTCCGATTTTGGCAGTCAATGACGCTCAGACGAAACATCTTTTTGACAATCGTTACGGAACCGGACAGAGCACTATTGACGGCATAATCAGAGCGACGAACCGGCTTCTCGCGGGATCCACTTTCGTAGTGGCGGGGTATGGCTGGTGCGGAAAAGGGGTTGCCATGAGAGCGAGAGGACTTGGCGCCAACGTGATAGTTACCGAGATTAATCCGGTGAAGGCGCTTGAAGCGCGTATGGACGGGTTTCGGGTAATGCCCATGATGGAAGCTGCTCCTTCTTCTGATTTCATATGTACGCTGACCGGCAACACTGAAGTGGTAGGGGCAAAAGTGCTTATGAATATAAAAGACGGGTGCATTATCTCAAATTCCGGACATTTCAATAACGAGATTGACATAGGCGCTCTGGATAGCATGTCCAAACATAAAGAAACGGTAAAAAATAACGTGGAGCTTTATACACTCAAGGACGGCAGGAAAGTATACTTGCTCGGCGAAGGCCGGCTCATCAATCTGGCTTCTGCCGAAGGACACCCCGCGTCGGTCATGGATATGAGTTTTGCGAATCAAGCGCTCGGCGCGGAATACATGCTCATAAACGCGAAAAAGTTGGCACGCGATGTTCATGTCATACCCGCGGAGGTTGACGAGGAGATCGCGCGGATCAAGTTGAGATCTTTGAATGTCAGCATTGACGCGCTTACAGCCAGACAAAAAAAATATCTTGAGAGTTGGGAAGAGGGGACGGAGTAAATTGAAATTTCTAATTTCCAATTTCTAATTTCTAATCTAAATTCATAATAAAGACGCTATTTAACCGACATGGCCAAGAAAAAAAATGAACATGGGAAAATATTGGTCGCGGGATCGGTGGCGTTTGACGTGGTGTTTGAGCTTACGAGCAGGATAAGAGATCAGGTCAATATAAAAAATGGAAAGGCGGCGCGGCAGATAATGATGTTTACGGCGAAAGCAAAAGAGGAGTTCAGAGGAGGCACTGCGGGAAATATCACGTATGGTCTCAGCTTATTGGGTGCGAAACCGATTTTGTTTTCTGTAGCCGGGAAGGATTTTAGCGGGGAATACGGAACTCATTTAACAGCGCTAGGTGTGGATGTCAGAGTTTATATTGATAAAGAAGGATTTACGGCGACATATTATGGGATGACGGATCATTTGGGCGACCAGGTGGGTGTTTGGCAGCCAAATACCTACGGCGAACACGCGGGACGAGTAGCTCTCGGTACAGTCTTGGACAAAAATGAAAGTGAGAAAATAGATGTGGCGATTTTTGCCGCGGGCACACCCGATAGCACGATAAGTCATATGGAACAATTAAGAACGCTGAACAAGAGGGCTAAAATCATTTTTGATCCAGGGCAGAGCTTGGCCGCCTTGTACAATCGCGCTAAATTCGGGCACGCCTTGAATTTGTGCGATATTTTTATCGGAAATGACGTGGAGGTTAGATATGCAAAAAAATATTTGAATTTCAATTTTAAAGATGCGCTGACAAAAGGCAAGACTGTCATTGAAACTCGTGGAGAGAGCGGCAGTGTGATTCACGAAAAAAATGGCATTGAAAAAATTCCGGCTGATAAACCGAAAAAAGTGGTAGACACAACGGGAGCAGGCGACGCGTATCGTTCAGGCCTCCTTTTTGGCTTAAGTCGCGGGTTAGGCCTGGTTGAATCGGCGAAGATTGGCTCTAAGGTGGCGGCAAAATGTATTGAATTTGTGGGCGCCCAGCAGTATCTTCTGACGAATTTTAAAAAGTAGAGTTTTCAGCGTCATTAAAAAAATTCCACCACATTTTTTTGTGTTAGGATGGGCACCATTCTACACCTCCTGTTTGTCTAAAGCGAGCATAATGAATCTATTGAAGATGAAGATAAAAGGCAGAGTTATAGAAGGCAAAAAAGAAGGCAAACGGCTGGGGTTTCCGACCGCCAATATCGCATTGAGTCAAAATATTGAAAGTGGTGTTTATGCCGCCAAAGTTGTTGTGGAAGGTATTGAATATTGCGCGGCTGTTTTTATAGATGAAGGAGGCAATACGCTCGAAACCCATATTTTGGAGTTTGATCATGACATATACGGCAAGGAAATTGAAGTGACTCTTGGCAAAAAAATACGAGATGTTGTTTTATATGAAAATGACAAGCAAATGAAAAAACAAATTAAACAAGATATAGCTCAGATTAGACTAAATGCTAACAACTAACAACTATAGACTAATCACGTGTTTACTGGAATAATAACAAACAGATCCAAGATAATTGATGTCCGCAAAACCGGCAGCGGGCTTTACGTAGAGTTTACGAAACCTAAATCTTGGAATCTCAAGCCGGGAGAAAGCGTATCTGTGAACGGAATATGTTCCACTGTTGTTCGAAAGACGCCGTCAAGTTTCGCGGCGGAATATATGGAAGAGACAATTCTCAAGACCACCCTCGGAGCATGGAAAAGAGGAAATGAGGTCAATCTCGAGCGGAGCTTGAAATCCGGTGACGCCCTTCACGGTCATTTAGTGATGGGTCATGTGGATACGGCGGGCAAAATCGTGGATATTCAAAACCGCAAATGGTCAAAAATACTTAAAATAAAAATACCGTCGAAACTGATGATGTTAATCGCCGAGAAGGGAAGTGTAACTCTGGATGGGGTAAGTTTGACGGTAGTTTCGCGAGGTTCCGATTGGTTCACTGTTTCTCTGATCAGTTACACGTTGAAAAACACGAATTTGAAAAATCTAAAATCGGGTTATAATGTTAATGTCGAGACTGACATTATCGCTAAATACTTAAACACGACACAAATACACGACTCCGACGCTTCGGTCTGAGCTCCGACCGAAGCGTCGGGGATGAAGACGAATGACACGGATATGGAAGAAGCGAATAGAGATTGGCGTATAAAGAAGGAAAATATGTAAAATGCGGAGGAAAAATACACAAAAGAAAATGCCGGTTATGGATGGAGGTAATCTTGAAGTCGGTATTGCCGTATCGCTTTTTAATGATGATATCACTAAACCCATGCTTGAAGGAGCTCTGCTTTGCCTTGAGGAAAACAAGGTGAGGAAGGATAATATTAAAGTGGTGTTCGTGCCGGGTTCTTTTGAAATTCCCTACTTTTGCCAAAAGTTGGCAAAGAGCGGAAAATATGACGCTCTCATTGCTATAGGGTGTGTCATCAAAGGTGAAACGGATCATTATTATTACATAGCGGGAGAGGTGTCCAGAGCGATTATGGACATCTCTCTTAAATATGAAATACCAGTGGGCTTTGCCATAATCACGACGAATAATCTATCGCAGGCAAAAGACCGTGCCGCAGGAAATAATAATAAAGGATATGAGGCCGCCGAAGCGATTCTCAGAGTCCTAAGATCGGAAGCGGTTTTGTAGTAAATACCACATGACGAAAAGTGTACACAAAAAAAGCACTAAATTCAAAAAGTAAGAAGAAAAAGAAGAGAAGACATTCCATCCCTCGTACCCCTACGCTCGAAGCGAGCTTCGGCGGCACACAGTAAGAACGAGGACTCCCCTCTAAAGAGAGGGAAGAGGGGGAACGGTCTGTGGTGCCGCTCCTAAAATTTACTTTAAAATTTTTACAAGAATGTTTATTCATCAAAAAACAGCGATATTTTTTTCAAGACTTTCCTTATTCATAATATATGTTTGGTTTGGATTGTTGAAAGTTCTAGGGGTGAGTTCCGCCAATCCGCTTGTCTTGGATTTGCTTCAAGAAACCATGTCGTTCATGTCTTCCGGTAATTTCCTGATAATTCTTGGAGTCGTTGAGATTACCATTGGCATCTTAATCTTCACGGGCAAATTTCCAAAACTTACTCTGGTAATATTTTCAGCTCACATGATTGCAACTTTGCTTCCTCTTCTTTTATTGCCAGCCGTCACTTGGGTTAAGCCGTGGGTGCCCACAATGGAAGGGCAGTACATAATAAAAAATCTTGTGATAATGGCCCTGTATTTGAATATATTCAGGACACGTCTTTAGTAGGTATCGCTAACGAATAGCACACAGGATAGAGAACGTCTTGCGGTCCAAATTGGTACAGATCTTAAAATTTACTATCAAGAATTTCCATCAAGGTTTAACCTTGATGGAAAAATTAATAATTAACAAAAATATATGTTAAAAGATAAAATTGCGGTTGTAACAGGAGCTGGAAAAGGCATTGGGAGAGGTATAGCTCTCGTTTTAGCAAGAGAAGGCGCGGCTGTTGTCGTGTCTGATATTATTGAGGACGATGCAATAAAGGTCGCCGGCGAGATCGAGGAAAGCGGAGGTAAAGCATTGGCGATTCCCTGCGATGTATCCAAAAAAGACTCTGTGGATAGTCTTATAAATCAGTCTTTGGAAAAATTCGGCTCGCTTGATATTTTAGTCAACAATGCCGGAGTGTATCCCTTTGTTTCATTTGCCGACATGACAGAGGAAGATTGGGATAAGGTTCTGGATATAAATCTAAAAAGTATTTTTCTATGCTCGCAGGCGGCGGCAAGAGTTATGAAAAGCGGCGGAAAAATTGTCAGTATTTCGTCAATAGCGTCCTTTGTCGGTTTTTCCGGACTCACTCACTACTGTGCTTCCAAAGGAGGAATAAACGGCTTAACTCGAGCTTTAGCGTTGGAACTTGCCACATCTAAAATAAATGTAAACGCCGTTGCGCCGGGCGCGATCAGCACACCGGGATCTAGCGTGGTGTCAAATGAAGAAGCGGTAAAGCAGACCGTAGCGGCTATTCCATGGGGAAGGCAGGGCGAACCGGAAGATATAGCGGAGGCGGTTGCTTTTCTGGCTTCCTCCAGAGCGGATTACATAACGGGTCAAGTACTGGTCGTCGACGGAGGATATATATTAAGGTAAGAATGAAATGTGTGTTTTGTGAAAAGCCGGAGATTATGGAGAGAGCGATCGTAAAAAACCGTTTGGCTTTCGCATTTCTTACTAATATACCTATAGTATCGGGCCATACTCTTGTTTCGCCGGTAAGATGCGTCAAGAAAATTGATGATCTGACCTCCGAAGAATATCAGGCGATCTTTGATCTTGTAAATAAATTAAAAAAGGTTTATGAAAAATTGTTCGGCGCGGAAGGTTTTAATTGCGCTTGGAACGAAGGAGAAGTGGCTGGACAGTCAGTGCCACATTTCCACTTGCATCTTTTGCCTAGAAAAAAGGGAGACACCGGCATAACGGAGTACGACCCACGGAAATTTTTATACCGTCCGGGAAGCCGAAAGGAAAGTACGGAAGAAGAATTGAAAGAGATAGCGCAGAACGTTAAGAACGTCTTAGTTCAACACACCTATGAATAGAATACTGGGAATTGTAAAGATATTAATATAGCTTGTATTTGCGGATATATAGAGCTCGTGTGTTGTTTCGCTTGTGTCCTCAAACCATCTGTGGAGGCTCAACCTCCTCAATGAGGAGGTTGAGCCTCCTCGGATCTAACCTCTGTTTTTAAGGGCGTTTTTGATAGTTTCTGAATCAGAATACTCCAGTTCGAGACCGGTAGAAAGTCCTCGTCCAAGCTCGGAAATCTTTATGCCGTATTCGGCTGAAATTTCTCCCAAATATTTTTTTAGAAAATCTTCAGTATTCTCACCTTCAACTGTCAGATTAAGCGCCAATATTATTTCCTTAAGCCCGGATTCTTTGGCTCTGTGCCCCACTAAATTAAAAAGTTCTTTGGCCCTTATTTTCGACAAGGGATCTTTTTCAAGTATTGGGATATTTCCCCCCAACACGAAATATTTTCCGTCATATGCGTGACTTTTCTCTACGTTTTCGTAATCTACATCTCTCGAAACTATGAGAAGGCATGAGTCATCACGTCGGGGATCTCTGCATATTACGCATTTATCGGACTTAATTTTATCTTTTGGAAAGTACCTGTAGCAAGATTTGCAAATGTCGATTGTTTCTTTAAGATTTTTAATATTTTCAGCAAGCAAATCACGATAAGCGTTTGTTTGTGAAAGCAGAAAATAGACAAAGCGCTTTGCCTGCCGCGGCCCGATTCCAGGAAATTGCCTGAATAGTTCGATTAACTTATTTATAGAATCCATATTTTAGAGAGACATTTAACAATTAACACTTGACAATTAACTTGTAAATAAGAGTGTCAAAGGTCAATGGTTAATGGTCAAATGTACTAAAGTCTTCGATATTAAAAGCTGTCGTTGGATGAGAATGCGCCAAAGTCCGACTTCTCAATGCTGAGGAATGTCGCCTTTTTTTCGTCGAAATAAAGTTCTACCGTTCCTGTGGGGCCGTTACGGTGCTTTTCAATATGTATTTGGGCTATATTCGGTTTGTCGCTTGAGTCATTGTATTTGTCTTCGCGGTGAATAAACATGACGACGTCGGCATCCTGCTCGATACTGCCGGAATCACGAAGGTCGGAGAGTCGTGGACGTCCAGTGCCGCCGCGCTGTTCAACGGCGCGCGAAAGCTGGGACAGAGCCAGCACGGGCACTTCCATCTCGCGCGCCATGTGTTTTAGCGATCTGGAAATCTCAGTTACTTGCTGGACCAGATTGTCGGAGTTGTGAGACTGCGTAGGCACCATAAGCTGGAGATAATCAACCACTATAAGCCCAAGCCCTTTCTCATGCTTGAGCCGTCTGGCCACCGATCTCATCTTCAAAATGTTATTGCCGGGGAGATCGTCAATATATATAGGCGCTTTGGATAATTTATCCAAAGAGTCTCTAATTTTATCAAATTCATTCTCTACGTTCAGTTTGCCCGTGCGCAGTTTCCAAGCGTCCACTCGCGATTCCGCAGCAAGCATTCTGTCAACCAGCTGCTGGGAGCTCATTTCTAGAGAAAAAATGCAGACTGGCACGCTGTGACTTATGGCGGTTTGCCGCGCGATATCCAAAGCCAAAGAGGTTTTTCCCATTGAAGGACGGGCGGCCAGAATTATAAGATCAGATTTTTGCAAGCCGGCAAGCTTGTTATCAATCTCCTTAAACCCTGTAGGTATTCCTCTCATCTCTTCTTTGGACTTGTGTAAATGATCCAATCGTTCCCATGCTTCACCGAGAGCGTCTTTAAGAACAATATACTTATTGGATCCGCTGAAATTTGTCACGTCAAAAATTTTTTTCTGCGCTTTGTCCAGCAACTCTTCAAGGTCTCCCGCTTCGTCGTAACCGAGCTGCGCGATGTAATCGGACGCTTCTATCAAATTTCTCAGCATAAACTTTGCCCGGACGATATCGGCGTAATGTTTGATATTGGCGGATGACGGCACGAAATTCACCAACTCGGCAAGGTAGCTTGCCCCGCCGATGGGGTCCAGCTGGTTTGTCTCCCGAAGCCGCGATGACATGGAAAGAAGGTCTATCGGTATATTTTTACCGTAGAGCTCGAACATTGTTCTGAAAATTATGCGGTGTTTCTCGGCGTAGAATTGCAATTCGGATATGGTATCTATAACCTCATTAATGGAGTCGGGGCGGAGCATTATCGAGCCCAGAAGAGCTTTTTCTGAATCAATATTTTGAGGCGGAATACGCAGGTGTGATTTGTACGCTAGTGTGGTCATTTCCGCATTTTAGCATACTCGGCACGAGGTCAATACACATTAAGTTAATAATATGTGGTTAAGCTGGGGATAGTCAGTTGGCCAGCCATGCTGTAACGAGCCGGTCAAACAAAATTTATAGGACATACACAGTCGGCGCATTTCTTCTCTGCAAGCTCCGTTTGCTCCCGCAATGTATAAGCCCATACATTTTGGTCGCAATCCTCGCTTGTGCCTCGAACTGCATCCAACTGCGTAAGTCCCATACTATAACAGTATGCTTGTTTTTAGGATTTATTTTGTTAACATATCATCCATGCAAACAGTAATATTAGCGGCCGGCAGGGGGACCCGTATGAATCATTTAACGAATGAAGTTCCAAAGCCGATGATTCGTGTTGCCGGAAAAAATTTAATAGAACACAAATTAGATGCCCTGCCTGATAACGTGGGTGAGGTAATTATTGTTATCGGTTATCTTGGAGACAAGATCAAGGATTATTTCGGTCATTCTTATAAAAATAAAAAAATCAAATACGTAGAGCAAGGGGAGCTTTCCGGAACGGCTTCAGCTTTGTGGTTAGCCAAGCCGATATTGGATGATCGGTTTATGGTTATGATGGGGGACAATATCTATGACACTCAAGATATGGAGGAATGCCTGAAATACGACTGGTCCATGCTGACTGCACACGCGGTCAGAGAGTCAAAAGGAGCTCGTATTGTCGTTGGTCCAAATGGAGCAATAGCGGATATCATTGAGAAGGTGGAATTGAAACCCGGAGATCTTTACAATACAGGCATGTATGTTTTGCAAAAAGAAATATTTAACTATCCTCTGGTTGCGATTGGAAAAGGCGAATATGGTTTGCCGCAGAGTATTGTTCTGGCCTCAAAGGATCATGAAATAAACATTGTGGAAGCGACTCGGTGGCACCAGCTTACTTCCCCAGAAGATGTTGAAATGGTCGAGTCGCGAATCGCTGAGAATCTAATTTCTAATAATTAGTCTTTAGTTTATAGCCATTAGATAGTGGATGGGCTCTTATAAATGCATGTCGATAATCAGCCATAATAAATGGCTCACACGTCCGTGTGAGCCATTTATTTGTAATTTGTAATTGGTGCTTATTATCACATAATTTTCTTCAGCTTAGGTCCTGAGTTGGTATCCTTGATCTCGTAGCCAAGCTTATTTATTTCATCGCGAAGTCTGTCCGATTCAATCCAATTATTTTGTTCTCTGGCCTCCTCGCGTTTTATTACCAGACCTGTAATCGAGGCCGGCATCACTTCCTCAGATATTGCGCGTATACTTTCTTCCAGTTTTAATCCTAGAATTTTGTCAAATTCAAAAGCCGTGGTTTTCTTGTCATCTATTTCAATCCTTTCGTCCCGTAGGAGATTCCATAATACCGCGAGAGCTTCAGGTGTGTTAAGGTCGTCGTTAACGGCTGATGTGAAATGTTCTAAATAATCGGCATTGATTTTTCCCGCGTCGTTTTTGCCGGAAAGCAGATCAAGCAAGCGTCTTCTGGCATTCCTCGCGCTCTCGAGCGCTTCCCAAGAAAAAGTCATAGGTGAACGGTAGTGAGCTCCCAATAGGTAGTAGCGGTAATCCAAAGGGGAAAATCCTTTATCCACGACAGTGTGAAGAGTTATGAAATTATCTTTATCGGATTTTGCCATCTTTACGCCCGACAAGTTGAGGTGCTCGTTGTGGAGCCAATAATGGGCGAGAGGCATGCCGAATGCCGATTCTGACTGGGCTATTTCATTGTTGTGATGCGTGCCGATGTGGTCCACTCCGCCCGTGTGAATATCAAATGGCTGGCCCAAATATTTTGCCGACATAGCGGAGCATTCAATATGCCAGCCCGGGAAACCTTTTCCCCACGGGCTTTCCCATCCGAGTTTATCGTCAAGCTTCCAAAGATTGAAATCAGCTGGATTTTTTTTCTCCGGATTGATGTTTACTCTAGCTCCCTCTTTCAGGCCTTCCAAATTAATTCCGCCAAGTTTGCCATATTCCGGAAATTTGGATGTGTCAAAATAAACTCCGCTGGAAATAATATATGTGTATCCATTTTCTTCCAACTTTTTTATGAGAGCGATATCCGCGGCGATATTATCGCTGGCACGAGGCAGAAGTTCCGGCTTTTCTATATTCATAGCTTGGATATCCGCGATAAAAGCTTTTTCATAAAACGTAGCCACTTCTTTCATTGCCTCCATTGTCAGAGGTTTACCCTCTCGCTTCAGCGCTTTTGTCATTTTATCCTCACCTTCATCCGAGTCGCTGGAGAGATGTCCGACATCCGTAATGTTCATTCCTTGTTTGACCTCGTACCTGTTCCATTGGAGAACTTTTTTCAAAATATCCACAAACAAATAAGCGCGTAAATTACCTATATGCGCGTAAAAATATACGGTCGGACCGCAATTGTACATTGTGGCTTTACCCGCGGTGATCGGCTTGAACTCCTCTTTTCTTCCGCTAAGTGTGTTGCGTAATATTAATTTCATACATGTATATTAACAATATATAATACTGGCGTACAATGGACACGATTTACGAAAATAATTAATCTTATGATACAATCAAACACATGAATTCGTTTAAGTATCGTTTTGCCGCGGTTATATCATCAATAATATTGGTAGGAGCGGCTTTTTTTGGAGGTGTTTACATTGGCTATGAGTCAAAGACTAATGCCAGCGGCTTTTTTTTGCTGAATAAGGGTGATTCGCAGGCTACCTCCACAAATGCTTTTGACTTCTCTCCATTTTGGAAAGCGTGGAGTGTTATTGAGGACAAATACATTGAACCGGATAAGGTGGCTGATCAGGCCAAAGTCTGGGGCGCGATAGAAGGGCTGGCCAAATCTCTCGGCGATCCGTATACAGTTTTTTTGCCGCCCGTTGAAAACAAGGCGTTTGAAGAAGAAATTAGCGGCAATTTTGAAGGAGTGGGAATGGAAGTGGGGATAAGAGATGATATTTTGACCGTCATCGCTCCGATAAAAGGCAATCCAGCTGAAAAAGCCGGTATCAAATCCGGCGATCAAATAATCAAAATTGATGAAAAAATATCCGCGGATTTAAGCGTGGATGAGGCGGTGAAGCTTATAAGAGGACCTAAGGGCTCTGATGTAAAGTTGACGATTAGAAGGGAATCTCGAGACTCCTTGCTGGAATTTACATTGACTAGAGACGTCATCACAATCCCGACAATAGATAATGAACTGAGAGATGACGGTGTCTATGTAATACGGCTTTATAATTTCTCTGCTGTTTCCACAGGATTATTCAGGGAGGCGTTGAATGATTTTTTAAAGTCGGGTAGCAACAAACTGATATTTGACCTTAGGGGTAATCCGGGAGGATATTTGGAAGCCTCAGTGGACATAGCGAGTTGGTTTTTACCGAAAGGTAAGGTGGTAGTAAGGGAGGATTTCGGAGGCAAGAGAGAAGAAAACGTTTACAGGAGCCGAGGCAACAATATTATAAAAGATAATTTAAAAATGGTTGTGCTTGTGGATGGGGGATCGGCGTCCGCGTCCGAAATATTGGCCGGAGCGCTGTCAGAGCACGGGGTGGCGACCCTCGTTGGAACGAAAACATTCGGAAAGGGATCAGTGCAGGAATTGGTAAAGATTACGGATGACACAAGCTTGAAGGTCACTATTGCCAAATGGCTTACGCCGAACGGCAAATCCATTTCGGATGGAGGACTTATACCAGACTATGAGGTTGAGATTACTGAAGAGGATGTGGAAAAACTGCGCGATTCTCAGATGGAAAAAGCCGTAGAGATTCTTAATAATTCTTAATAATTCACTTTAAAACAAAACCACTGTGAAAGTCATACTTTTAAACGATGTTCCCAAAGTCGGTAGAAGAAACGAAGTGAGGGACGTATCGTCAGGATACGCTCTTAATTTTCTAATTCCACGGGGAATGGCAAAGCAGGCAGACGCGGGCTCTGTCAAAAAACTTGAGCACGATAAAGCAACAAGAGACGAAAAAAAGAAAAAAGAGGATGAAATTTTGGCGCGCGGGCTTGATTCAATAAAGGGGATGACGCTGGAAATGACAAAAAAAGCCAATGACAAAGGTCATCTTTTCGCGTCGGTTCATGTGGACGAAATCGTCGCGCTTATTAAGGAAAGGACGGGCTTAGACCTCGACCCAAGTCATATTGACTATGACAAACCTATAAAAGAACTTGGAGAGCATGAGTTGGGAATAAAAGCGTCTGACAAGCAGGTAAACGTGAAAATTCTTCTCAAATAGGACATACGCAGTCGGCGCATTTCTTCTCTGCAAGCTCCGTTTGCTCCCCGCAGTGTATAAGCCATACATTCTGGTCGCAATCCTCGCTTGCGCCTCGAACTGCATCCAACTGCGTAAGTCATATCAAATAGATTACTGTTTTGATGCTGTTTGTAACTTAGGAAAAAGTTTTTACGTGAACAATTTTCTTCACTTCTGTTTTTCTATTGAACCCTTTCTTTCGTTTGTTGCCGAAGTTGACCTTTCCGTCCTTAAGAGCGAAAAGAGTATGATCTTTGCCAATGCCGACATTTTCTCCAGCCATTATTCTAGTGCCCCTTTGGCGCACTATTATAGAACCGACACGGGCCATTTCGCCTCCATAGAGCTTAACACCCAGATATTTCGGCTTTGAATCTGTTAAGTTTTTTGCTGATCCTCCCGCTTTTTTTGATGCCATAAATGTTTTCTATTTTTTAGCTCTAACCTCAAACGTAACCGCTTACAAACCAAGTGATTGCCAATCATAACTTTTTTTCTGTCATTCCCGCGAAAGCGGGAATCCAGATCCAAACACTACCTAGGTCTCCGCTTTCGTGGGAATGATAGCACTCAGGTTGTTAACGGTCAGCCGCAAGCTTTTAATGAATGCCTGGCGATTGTGTTATATAATCCAATTATATGAGGATACATGAAGAAGGGGATAAAATCAAGCCCGAACCTGACTTTGAGGATTTTGATTTGGATAAGATAGACGCTCTGATTTACAAAGAAGGAAAAGACTCAAACGAAGATGAAGTTACCGAGGGAGTCTCCGGATGGCAAATGGACAAGAAGGACTGGATTACTGCGGCAATAGTTATTCTCGCGGCCGGCGCCTCGTTTGGTATTGGCCGGCTTTCGGTGATGGATGATGTGAGAGAGCCGGTAAGAATCATACCTGCTCCTTCTGCGGATATTCCCAGCGATGCGAAGACAGTCCAAACATTACCGAAATCTAATGAGGCAACAGTGATCAAAGCGCTGAATAACGACAAGGCGGGACTTTTGGTCGGTTCAAAAACGAGTGATAAATATCATTATCCGTGGTGTTCTGGAGCTCTACGCATGAAAGAAGAGAATAAGATCTGGTTCAAATCCGCTGAAGAAGCGAGAGCCGCTGGCTATACCCCCGCAGGTAACTGCAAAGGATTGGAGTAAATTTTCTGCCTTTTTTCAGCCAAAGGGAGGGTTTGGATTTTATAAAAAAGCGCCGACGTGTGTGCCGAGCGCTAATGAGAACTTGAGTTAGGTGGTATATATGAGAATTTGCTTAAGGTTTTCCTCCGCGTTTGGTTCAAGCATCGGCATATGGCCTGTGTTAAGTTCCAAGTGCCAGAGCGTGCGAAACTTCAATTGAATCGCCCTCTGCTGACTCGGAGGGGCCGCGAGATCGTACTTGCCGGAGACCACGATGTGCGGCGGCTTAATGGGCTTGTCTACCCTCAATTTTCCGAGTATGAGCTGTTTTGTCGCGCGTCCCGATTCCTGCTTGAATAGTCCTTTGCCGATGTCACGGGGAATACGATTGAGGAAGAAGTATTCTTCGGCTGTGCGAAAGACAAATGGCTGTTCCTTCCATAGCGCTTTCAGATAGTAAGGATGGAGAGCGCGCCGTACAAGCGCTCCGCGGGGGCGGACACCTCGTGGCGCTGAACTCATGAGTGACACAAGTACGGACACATTCTTAGGATGTTCAGCCGCGATTTTTTGACAGCATACTGCTCCCATAGAATGCCCCACCAGAATAACCGGCCGTTGTATCACATGATTTATCATAAGCAGTACATTTCCGCAGTACTCTTCAAGAGATAGTCTACCGAGAGTCTCTTTTCCGCCGCTTTCTCCATGTCCTCTGAGATCAAGGGCGTATGAATTTATTTTCATGTCCCTTGCCGAGGTGAGCCATCGGGTGAAGAGTTCTTTGTCGCCGCATAGGCCGTGCACAAAAAGTATGGGAACACCCGTGCCGTAATCCGAGCATTCATAATACGCTATGCCCGCGATACTGCCACGTTTGATTCCACAAGAAGAACCTTGAGAAATTTCCATAAAAAAGATCTTTCGTTTGTTGTTGCTTCGTGCGTTTTGCCGCGAAGCTCTGTAATGGAAACTAACAGATTTTTATGATATTGTCAAAGTCACCTCTAAAATGTCAGTGCTGTCCCACTAAACTTCCAACAGCCGTAATTGTGCGACATCCGGTTCTATGATTTTAGACACAGTTGTTGGACGAAGGGATAGAAGGTCAATT